>Ga0265338_10000049_pt1 | contig 217212 bp, 248 predicted proteins | sample 42126metaG_FD_193579 | JGI IMG/M metagenome (GOLD analysis project Ga0265338, IMG submission 193579) | Rhizosphere microbial communities from Carex aquatilis grown in University of Washington, Seatle, WA, United States - 4-21-26 metaG | ecosystem: Host-associated > Plants > Roots >... | reverse complement strand
TCTTCTTTAATTCCGCTATTTCTTCATTTGAAAATATTGTTCTCATGTTCTTTTTGTTAATGATTAATTCTAACAAAAGAAAACATGGCACCTCCACAAAGTGTCCACTTTATGGGGTACAGATCAAATGCGGCAGTTTTTACTTGAAGTTCGAACATTTTTCATGGAAAATCCTAATAATTGAAGTGGAAGAAAGTGGTGTCGCTTCGCGACGCTATTTATGTGGGGTTGCGCCTTCGCTCCGCTCGGCGCGTGGAGAGGGCGTGCGCGGCAGGAGGGGTGTGGGGAGGAATGCCGCGCCGCCCTGCTGATTTTTTCGCGCGGGTGTTGAGAAATAAATTTAGAAGCCTTGCGGCTCAAATCCACCATTTGATCCGCAAGCGGTTTTACCATCTAAGCCGCAAAATAATCCTAGCATGAAAGTCCGGTGGCTCGAAGTGGTCCACTTCCGCGTTAACAAAGTCAGTACGCGGATGTCCGAACGGCTTCGCACGGAAACTCGCACCGTCGCTTGGAGCGACCGTGCGGTGCTCCGCCGCACAGACATCCGCTCGGAGCTCGTGACGAGAAGCGGAAGTCGACCGCTTCTCGGTTGAAGTAGTAAAGAAATTCAGAAATCCTTACGGCTCAAATCCACCATTTGATCCGCAAGAAGTTTTGCCATCTGAACCGTAAGACTATATCTAGCGCACAAAAAGATATTTGACCCAGTGCGAACCGTCTGTACGATTCAATCTTCCTTGCTGAACAAGTTTTGCCAGGTATCTCGTTGCTGTGGCATCCGAGCAGTGCAGGAGTTCTTGAGCTTGTTCGTTGGTGATGAATCCTTTCTTTTGTGCCGAAAGCATGATCTTGTCTAGCTTCTTCTGGCGGTTTGAACCGAGCTTGGCGTTTGCTTTAGCGAGGAGTGCGCGGATGAAGCTGGTCTGGTTCTGTTGCGCCGACGGTTGCGTCTGTACCGCTATCGGTGTCTGTGGCGTCGGCGCTGACACAGGTGCAGATTGTACTGGAGATGGTTGAATTGGTTCTGAAGTTGGTTCAAAAAGCGGATTACTGTCGGTTGTAGCTTCCGGCTCATTTGGAGCAGAAATTGACTGTTGTGACTCGTTGCTTTCAGCCTGATTTATAGATGAATTTTGATCTTCAACGGGAGCCTGGCCATCGTCGTTTATAGGCGATTCTGGGGCCTCAGGGGGCATATTGGCAGTGTCAGAGCCTGTTGTTTGATCAGAATCTGGCTCAACGGCGGCAGGGGCCGTATTCGCCGGTGGCGGGGGTGTGACTACATCTTGTGATTGATCATCGTCTTGCATATCAATATATTAGCATTATCCCAAAAATACTTTTTCAATCAGCTTGTTCTTAACTAATTCCTTTAGATTTCCCTCTCCTTCAAAAACCACTTTGCCTTTATCCAAAATATAGGCGCAGTTTGTAATTTCCAAAAGCGATTTCAGATTATGTTCTACAACCACAACCGTAGTTTTTCTTTTTTCATTTATTTCTTTAATTTTCTGGAAGATTTCCTTGACGATCTTCGGTGACAGCCCGAGGGATGGCTCATCGAGAAGCAAAAGTTTCGGATTGGTAATGAGACCGCGAGCCAATGCGACCATCTGCTGTTGCCCACCGGACAATTGACCTGATTTCTGATTCAATTTTTCTCTAAGTGCAGGAAATATTTCAAGTACTTCCTTAACTCGTTCCTTTAGTACCGCATTATTTTTTATCGCGTGTCCACCTATCTCAATATTTTCCAAAACGGTAAGATGTTTGAAGACACGACGACCTTGCGGAACAAATGATATCCCGAGTTCTACTATCTCAAACGGCTCGAGTTTGATCCGATTCCCCAAAAATATCACATCGCCGGATTCAATCGGCGCTAAACCAAAAATAGTTTTGAGAATTGTGGATTTTCCGGCACCATTCGGCCCCATCAGTGCAACAATTTCACCTTCATTTATTTTTATTGATATTCCGTCGAGAGCTTTTACTCCTCCATAATGGACGTGAATATCTTTGAGTTGTAATAAAATATTTTTGTTCATGTCATTCTCCCAAATACGCTTCCATCACGACCTTTTGCGATAACACATCGCTCGGTTTTCCTTCTGCCAGAAGCTCGCCGCTATCCATAACAATACAATAATCAGAAAGCTCGCGAATCAGTTCCATATTGTGCTCGACAAGCACCACCGTTTTACCTTTATCTCGGAGCTCTTTCAAAACAGAGCTGACAATCTTGATCATTTCTGGAAAAAGTCCGGCAAACGGTTCATCAAAAAGATATGTTTCGGCATTCATAGCAAGAGCTCGCGCGATTTCGAGAAGCTTGCGTTGTCCGTATGAGAGATTTGCCGCAAGCTCATCCTTTTTCTCCCACAAGCCAACTTTTTCCAAAACTTCCTTGGCTTTTTCGAGATGATATTTTTTATGTCGCTCAAACAGAGATCCAGTCACACTTCTCTTGGTAAGCACTACGAGAATATTGTCCATGACTGGCATTTGCTCGAACAATCTCACATCTTGAAAAGTCCGAGTTATATCGAACGAAGCCACTTCATATGGGCGAATTTTTGAAAGCTTGGTTGTCTCTGCGACAATCACTATTCCTGAATCAAACGGAACAACACCTGTGAGCAAATTTATGAGCGTCGATTTACCTGAACCGTTTGGCCCGATTAGACCGGTTATTTTGCCAGCTTCAAAAGAAAGAGTCAGACGATCCACGGCTTTGATGCCGTCGAAATGTTTATACAGATTTTTTATCTTGAGCGTGGACATAAATTTATAGTTTATATTCTCCAACCAAGCCCTGTGGCCGATATAACATGAACAAGACGATGGCGAGGCCGTATATTACTTGTCTCAATTCTTCCGCGACTGCCGACGGAAAACCGACAAACTGCAAAGCTTCTGGCAGTAATATGAGTAATGCCGCACCCCATATCGCACCTTTATTGTTTGCCAGTCCTCCCAAGACGACTATAGACAAAATAAAAACAGATTCATTCAAATCAAATGTCGCTGGACTGATATAACTAAGGTATGAAGCGTAAAGTGCTCCAGCCACAGCGGCCATCATCGCTCCAATCGCAAAGATAGCGAGCTTGTAATAATGCGTATTGTATCCGAAGACTTGTATCGCCTTCTCATCTTCACGAATAGCTTTTAATACGCGACCAAATGATGACCTGACAATGAATTTGCAAATAAAATAAATAACAACAACGGCCAACAAGGCGAGAATAAAGAATGTGAGATTGGTCGATAGATCGAAACCAAATAGCGATGGCCTCGGAATAGCCGGGATGCCTGTTGCGCCTCCAGTGAATCCACGCCAGTTCACCAAAATCGCCGTGATAATGATATTAAAACCAAGCGAGCCGAGAGTGAAATAGTCTCCATCAAATCGCGATAGCACATATCCGATGATGAGCGCACATAGACCAGAAATAATTATGCCGATGAGTATGGCCAAAAAGAAATTTATATCATAAGAAGTCATAGCAATTGCAGTCGCGTATGCGCCTATGGCATAAAAAGCAGCTTGCGTCATCGAAACTAATCCCGTATACCCGACAATAAGGTTAAGCGAAAGACCAAGAATGGAGTATATCGAGATTACTATTGCCAAATGTAATAAATATTCCATGTTATTTTTTCAAGATTCCTTGCGGACGGAAAAGTAGGAAAACAATAAGTAATCCAAACGATATGACATCTTTCCATTCAGAGGATATTCCCCAAATTCCGAAATTTTCAACAAATGCCAAGAGAAAAGCTCCGAGGATTCCACCGTATACATTTCCAACTCCACCGATGACTGCTGCGATCACTCCTTTAAAAAGAAGTGAAAGACCCATGGTCGGTTCCAATCCAATATCAAGACCTGAAAGAATTCCAGACAATCCTGCAATGGCCGAGCCAATAAAGAATACCCAGCCGATAACTTTATTCGTATCAATGCCGACGATTTTTGAAACTTCTTCATCATCGCTTATTGCTCTGACCATTTTTCCAAATCTCGTTTTTTTAAGAAGTAGAAAAAGCCCAGTGGAGATAACTATAACTGAAACGATGATGATAATTTGAACCTGTGTAATGACGCCACCAAAAATTTGGTAGCTCGTGAATTGACTGGAGAATATTTGGAAGTCATTCGTGAACAATAACGCGGTAACAGCTTGCAATACGATCATGAGGCCAAGAGAAGTTATAAGAAATACCATATCTGATGCTTTTCTCTGGCGAAGTTTTCGAAAAACAAATCTATCCAAGAGATAACCCAGAATTCCGGCCGCAAGAATTCCGATAATGGAGCTAACAATTATTCCTACTCCGAGAGATTTTGTAAAATAAAATGCAATATAACCTCCGATGATCGCCACGGCTCCATGAGACAAGTTGAAAAATCTTTTCGTACCATAGATGAGATTGAATCCCAAAGCAACGAGAGAATATATCGATCCGGCAATGAGACTGTTCAATATGAGCTGTGGGATTAGCGACATAAATTATGTATGTATTTTATCACAAAACCGCCTTCCGGCGGTCTTGTTTCTGTGATCTGTAAGCGATCTTTACTGACTGATCGTTACAGGCTTGCCGTTCTGAATCATCTTGACGACTGCATCAGAAACAACCAGATGGTCGGCACCAACGCTCAGATTATCGCCAAGTGCTCCATTGAATCCAGATATTTTGGCGAGAGCCGTAGCGATGGCAGTGCTAGAAGGGACTGACTTCCCATCTCCTGCTGTTTCAGCAGCTTGGACGATGAGATTAAGTGAGTCATACCCGTTCGCGGCTCCAGACAATGGTGCCGTTCCGTAAGTCTTGGTGTAGAGATCAACAAACCACGACATGGGACTAGCGGCATCTACGTACCAATCACCTTCAAAGAGTGAAAGCTGACTGGAGAAGTCAAAGGCCTCCATGGTAGTTATCGGCGTCTTTACACCGGCTTGTCGAAGCTGTTGTGTTAGGATTTCCAATTCCGGACTACTTGCTTCAAATACATATATATCCGGATTAAGTCCTTTTACCTTGGCAATCTGCGTTCGAAAGTCCGTCGTTCCAGTGTTGAACATTTGAGTCGAGACAACCTTAATTGAAGGAGTGCTTGAAGCGACGCTCAAGAAAGTGTTTATAAGAGCGAGTGCTCCGGTGTTATCTTGTTGGCCAAAGAAGACGATAGTATGTATACCGCGCTTCTCAAGTTCTGGGAAAAATACTTTTGCATCCTGATAAGCAGGAGTATAGTCGACAAAATTATAAGTTCCGTTTGCGACATGAGGATCAGAGGCAAAATCATTTACATGAGTGATTTGATTCTGCTCGGCAATCGGACTGACCACATTACCTACTGGAGAACCAAAGGAGATGAGCGCAGACACACCGTCAACGCTAATCATCTTGGTCACGTTTGACGCGCCAATGCCAGGATTAAATTGGTCATCCTGAAATTCGAGTTGATAATTGTATTTAAGATTTTTTGGAAGCTGTGACTCTGCCAAAAGAATCGCGTTCTTGTTGGCTTGACCGAGTGCCGCTACTCCTCCAGTTAGCGGAAGAGTGACCCCGATCTTTATTGTAGGTTTTGTTGTCGGTCCTTTTGGTGCCATGAGAGATGAAATTCCCCATACGGCAAGTACAATCACAACGACAACGCCTATTCCTATTTTGGTTGTTTTATTCATTATTTTAAAACTTGATACTATTAATAATATTGTTTGTAATTTACCGGATTATTATAGCAAACATCGGCAAATCCCGTTTCGTCCTTTTGGACTCATCAGTCGAGACACACATCTCGATACGACAGAGTTTTATGGTTAACTCTAAACCAGGTGGACAACCACTATGAAGTTATTTCGACGGCATCACCAACATGAGCAAGAAGTTTACTTAATTCAACTCTCTGCACTTTTCCGGATTTACCGTCACAGTATAGCTGCTTTTCGGAACTCGTCCCGATCAGCCTACCAGTGAATCCTTGATCCCGCAGAATCCTCGCCACATCCCCACCATGCTCCAGTCGCTGACCAAATGGCGGGGTCTTGTAGCCCAGATTATGGTCAAGGAAGATCACGTCTGGCTTGCAGGCTAGAATATCCTGCACTGCGGCATATGCGGAGGAATGAGTTTGAAAATCGTCATTCCAGCATACACGTAAGGATTCAACTGACACATCCCCAGAAGATTCAGCAAGATGCATCAGTTCTTGGCCATCATCGTCAATAATGAGTATTTTCATAAATTCCTTTCAAAGAATCCTTTGTCTTCCATGCGCAATCAATAAGACCGCTACAAACATGGTTTAATCAAAGAACTCACTTTAATCTGGCAATAGTATAGCATCTATGTCAATATGTGTCAACCTAAAATACCTGCATATCAACATAAAAGCCATATATGTAAAGCTTTTACAGATAACTTCATATTTTGTTCGTAAGAATTGACAAAATTACAGCAATTTGCTATCATAGCCATATCATCATGCAAATCAAAAATTCTGGATTTCTAGATAAACTTAAAAAATCAGTTTTTACCGAAAAAGAGGCGATGGTTTATCTGTCTGTCCTTGAGCTTGGCGGGGCTTACCCTTCCCGGATTACAGAGTACTGTGGCCTTAATCGTTCGACTGTTTACAAGATTCTAACTGATCTGTCAGTCCGCGGTCTTGTCAATGAAATTGAAAAAAGAAACAAGCTCTATTATCAGATTGAGAAACCAGATCGCATCGTCCGCTATGCCAAAAGCCGTGTCACAATGGCTAATGAGCAATTGGAACAACTGGAAAAAATCATTCCGGAATTTGAAGGTATTTTTTCGCAGAATCCGAACAAGCCGGTGGTAAGATACTTTGAGAATGCTGATGGCATCAATGCTATCTATGAGGAGATGGTCTCACAAAAGAAAAAATATGAGATGATCTCATTTTCTCATGGTCAGGCCTTCAAAGATTACTTGCCAGCAAAATCTCTCTACAAATTTATAAAATCAAAAGAGCGTTTTGGCATAACCACACGCGCCATTATTCCCGATACAGCAGAAAATAGAAAATATGACGAGGAGGTTTTTAAAGGAATCAAAAAAGATATCTGGCCGGACATACGCTTCGTGCCAAATGAAGTCTTTCCTTTTGAAGCAGAGATGACTTTGTATGATAACAACAAGCTAGCTATCACCAAACTCACCAATGAAAAACTCATCGGCATTGTAATCGAAGACAAGCTCATCCACGATATGTTCAAGATGGTCTTCGAATTGCTATGGAAATCTGATCAAGTGCATGCTTAAGAAAAATATATCGAACTAATTGACTACCTCCTTCAAACCCCAAAACATACTGCCCCCTTTCTCAATAAGAATATTGACGAGAGAAACAACCCTATCTTTAAGCCCCTTGTCTCCATTCGTAAATATTATTTTCAAGGATTTCTGAATTTCTCCTTCATACATGATTGGTGCGCGACGATTTTGATTGAGATTATTTTTTGAATCAAGCAAATAACTTGAAATAATCTCTAGTGTTTTGACACCATTTTTTTCAGCTAAGATCGGTAATCGTTTTAGCAAGCCATAATCCCAATCAATATCCCCATCAGATTTTTTCAGTGTCAGTACAATTCTTTCAATCACATCACTGTCAACCAATACCTCTGTATCAGGATTTATCCAAAAACCAAAACCCGCAAATACTTTCGGATCCTTAATATCCTTATTTTCCAAAATCCAATCCCAGAATTTAAGAAGCTTTTCTTTACTGACCTTATTTGCCTTCAACCACTCATCACCAGCCTGTCCTCGCGTCAAACAACTGCGACCGATAAATGAAATAAACTCCTGATGACGTGTTGTATTCGGTTTACTCCAAAATTGAACCAATAATGGATCATTTAATTCAAGATTAAAATGAGCGAACGCTAATGCAAGATGTATGGCCAAACATTCGTCAAGACCTTTAAAATACTTCCTTTGAGTGTAATCCTTTGGATCAAGCGTAATTGCATGTGCATAATAGTCTTTCAATGCGACAAATAACTTGTCGTACAAGGTATTTGATAGATAACCCTCCCAAGTGGCTAGATAAATATCCTTTTTACTCGGATCGTCCTTCGGAAATATCTCCGGAAGCATGTCGTTTATGAATTTTTTATCGCGGAAAAAGAACGTTGCCAAATATCGCCCAATAACAAACCTAACTGCCAGAGAGTCATCAGAGAGAGTCTTTTTGAATATTTCCCCAGTATCTTTAGCTAAAGTTTTTCCATCATTCTCTGCAAACATCACAAATGCCTCATAGGCTCGCCCACGGACAGAGTTAATGGCGACATTATACGGTTCACTGGATTCTGATTTTTCATTTTCTTTCGATGGACTATCTTTGATAGTAAATAAATACGAAATCAGATTTATAATCTGCTCTCTATGAGTTTTGTGGTTTTCCGCTCTTTTTTCCTTATCTTGGTCTTCTAATATTAATAACAAAATATCCGTCATCACTTTATGCACTTCTATCCAATCAGCAAACCATGATTTGTCATCCCTTCTTTTGAAAGGTGCCTTTATACCATCACTTCTGATCAGCTCGAATAAACCAATGATTAGAGTAACCTGTTCCGACTTCAATGATTGATTATTACGAAGCAACTCTTCTATGCCACGCAAAAGAGAATAAAAGTAATGTGGATGGATTTTGGCCCTATCAAGAAAGTTGCTGATATGTTTTAGGTACTCATCAGGGCGCTTTTTAAGATCTTCTTTCAAGGCATCCCCTAGACCCTCAACGCCTCGAGGATTCAAGAAGTCGTCATTTTTGAATTGTTCATTCAATTTCTCCGGAGTCCATACAGATTGAAGATTCGCGATTATCTGCTGAATCGTAAAGTCACCAAGATTTACTGGCGATTTGTGCTGTATCATTCCACCTCTAGACTCACCCATGGTTGGTTGAGGTGTATATTCTGTCTCATCTATCGAGACATTGAAATCGTCTTTAACTCGCTTTTTCTCTTCAGGAGTAAGATACTCTTTGATCAAACTTAAAATCTCAATACCATCACGCCTTCTCCATGCCTTTCTGTCTTCATCTTTCAGATTCTCGTTGAAATAGTCGAAAACTTTTTTTACATAATCCCTCTGTTCAGTTTTTTTATCAAGAATCCAAAAACCTCTAATGAGTGCTTGGTGATATTCAGCTCCGCCCTCGATCTCAAAGTATCTCTCACCAACGTCAAACAATTTTAAGAACGCCTTGTTTAATTCCTCTTTAAATACCTCCGGACATTGCGCTAAAGTAAATAACCTCAATCTCCACATCGAGCGGCTCGATGGTAATTTGTCTATGACATCAAATGACTTCCTTGCTTCCTTTACGTCATTGCACTTCTTGCCAATGGCTCTTTCGACCAATTTCTTGATGGTGGCCGCCAGATTCTGCACATCTTCCTTTGGGAAATAACTATTCCTATGGCCGATATCAAGTGTAAAGAAATCCACATCAAACAGAGAGAACGAGTCTGTATAGTCAAAGACTTTCGTGTCATCCGGCTCCGCCAATTTAGTGACTTCAGCCATTATTCCAGTAGTTATCAGAAGAGCCTTCTCTACATAACCATCTCCCATATCTGCCAAAGCCTCAAAGATTCCAGAAGCATCCAGATCGCTCGCGTAGAATGGATTTCCTGAATTAAATAGGCTTTCTTTCTCTGCGATCTCCACTTTACTCTTAACGGTTAGGATGGCCTGGGCAAATTCCAAAATTGCCTTGCTCTCCTTTTTCTCCACTAGCTTTTTGACTATCCTTTCAAGCTCATAGCCATTTTTAGGAAAATTGCGCATCAGATATATCCACTTTTCATCTCGGATCTTTTCCGTAAGTGTTTTGATCTGTTCAGCCGGGAGCGCGCCGATAGTCCAAATGAAACGGTCTACGACTTCTTGATTAAAGTTTGCTTCAGATATTTTTACTGAAGCTATGATCTTAGTCACTTCAGCTGGGTCCTTTTCAGCCATTTTGGTTAGATAATCCAGCTCTGGCAATCGATATGATATATGTATGGCGTCTTTGGCTTTTTTCTTTATTTCGTCAAGAAAGCCCTTTTCCCAGAGCCACGAAAGCCATGTTTCAACAGCCTGTGAGAAAAAGAAATTCTTGGCATCGCTATTTACAAGCAAGCTCTTGGCAACAACAGCCTCAGCAGAGCCAACGCCGGCTTTGAAAAACTCCTCTATTTTTTTGTGTAATTCAAGTTGGGTCATAGTTTATTCTTTATCATTATACATAAACTCTAAAAATATCTTGTAGATGTTACATATAAAAACTACACAAATGATTTCGAATATTTCCTCAAATTTTCTTGAATCCAGATATTTATCAAAGCTATCTGGAATGATAACGTCTTCATTATCTAATGTTTTAATTGATATCGATATTTTTTTGGCTGCATCATAACTTAAGCTATAGTCGAGATGAACAACATTACTGAGAAATCCTGTTATTTGTTTGCTTAAGTCAAGCCTTAAAGAAATGTCTTGTCTCTCCGTATCGATATTTTTATACCATTTTTTTAGACTAGTTGGGTCAATAAATATATAAATCTCCCTTAGATCTGAGGCTACATGTCTAATAGTGAAAATGTCCTTTGTTTCGAATTTTGTGCCAAAAAGGGTCTGGCAATTACTAATTAAATCTTGAACATTTATTATTTTACCATTTGGGTTGGCGCTCCAAAGTAGTTGTAAATATAGTGATACTACTTTAATTACTTTGTCCTTAATCTTTGTAAATGATTCAGGTCGTTTTTCAGAAAGAGCCGGCTCCACAGAATACCCTTTTTGTTTTTGCAAAACAGGGTCATCGGTTTTATTAAAATTTTCTAAATCAGCAGTCTCCATGTCTTTATAAAAAATCTAACCACTTCCTTTGATTTTTCTGGGTCTATCGCCATATTACTTGAGTTCAAACACCACCCACCCTTTCATCGACGAATCAAAAGAGTATTTTGAATTGCGATTTATCTTCCAACCATTTGGTCCGTCCTGGACGACAATGCCGCCGTCAAAACCCTTTTTACCCTTTAACCAGACATGGAGAGCTTCAGCCTTATATCTTGTATCATTACTTTCAGCAGTTATGCCTGCTTTCGTATCGAGAATATAGACCGTGTCTTTTGTCTGTACGATCCAATCGGGATAGAAAAGCTTCTCTCTGTTATCATCGGGATTGCGATATGAGATTGAAAAATATTCGCTACCAGAATCACCATTCTTATACCACCAAACAACATCCTTATTTTTAGGTGATTCCAGAAAATCGACAAAAGATTTTTCATTCACAGCACCAAACATGCCCTTTTCAATCCAGAACGGCTCCATTGCAGATTTCTTTACATTGAGAGACTCGTATTGATCTGTGAAAAACAGTGCATCGCGTGGTATCTCAATATGCTCAACACGCTTTGTACGAGCAGCCTTTTTGTTTACCTCCTGTTCCCGGATAGGACGATACGCGAGAAGCGCATCGCCGATGATAGGAGCTAAGGCACTCGCCGAGCTTACGAGATCGCTCACGATAATCTTGTAGGCATCAATGCGAGAAGCCCCAAGCTTTTTCATCAACCAAATGTTCAAGGCTGTTTTTAGCTTTCCCCACGATCGTTCAGGAGCGAATTTTCTATTCTCATCTACTTGCTTGGCTATTATTTTGAAACAAAGGAGGTTATATAGCCGTTCGAGATCGTGCCGAGACATTTCTTGGTCATGGCTTCCGCCATCTTCAAAAAGTTCCTTTGTGAAATTGTCGTAATCATCGATCTCAACTCCCACGATAAGACTGTTCATCACTTTCGGTTTCAAATCGATACTCTTTAGATTGAGCTCTTTGTCTGCCACCTTTTTGAAAGTCTCCTGGAATGAGTCTCCGAGATCGTTGTAATCGGCGCGCGCCATAAAGACCGATTCTAGTTTGATCGGCTTAACATTTTTCTTACGATAACTACCATTTATCGCAGGACGATTCTCTGAACTTGATTTTGCGTATTCCGCAAGCACCTCATTCCGTTTATAGTTTGTGTAGAGATATCCGAGATTTAGCTCCGGATGTGCGAAATGCGAACCAAATGGCATGCGTAATATGCGTCCGACCGTCTGGATAGCAAAAGTCGGGTTCTTAATCTCCCGATACATGACTAGCACGCTCGCACGAGGACAATCCCAGCCAGTCGCGGCGGCTTGCTTAAACAAAAGAAATGAGACCGGGGAATTGTTCTTCTCAAGGTCCTCAAGATTCTCCTTTTCTTTTGAGAGCCAGACGGCGATTTCGGTTTCTTTGACCCCTTTTTGTTTGAGATATTCCAGGACTATCGCCTGTTTCGTCGTTCCGTTGTTAGTTTCTGTTGTTGCCTGATCATCATTCGGTAGCTGGATAAGCACGAGTGGATTCACTTCGACACCGATCTCTTTATACAGCGCGACTAACTCCTTCCGTTTATTGTAGGCGAGTTCCAGAAGCATATCATCTTGGTCGAGCTTCTTGAGCGCCTTTTGCCCTAAATCTTCTTCAGTTTGAAAGATGATTTTTTCCTTGATCAATCCCGCTTCGACGACCTCATCCCTTTTCACTTCGACGAATCCGGCGGTATCGGCACGTGTGGGTATATATTTAGGAGTGGCGGAAACGCGAAGCGTTATTTTAGGTTTGATAAGCCCATCTACGACCTCGAGTGCAAGCTCCGTATCCGAGCCAATATGTTCCTCGTCTATTATGACGACTATCTTTCTACCATCCTCATGCGTTTCGTTAATGAGATTATCGAAGGTGAGTCCTTGCTCGTTTTCACGGCGTAATTTTCGGCTGTCTTTTGACTTACCTTTGATCTTCTGCCAGTTTATAAAAAAGACATTGTTCTTATTGAGCTTTCCGCGAGAAAGATCATTCAAGTCAATCAGGTCTAGCTCTGACGCTCCTCCGTAGTATTCAAAAAGTTTCTTCTTGCTCTGCTGGTATGAGTCCTCACTGAATGAGAACCACACAAAGGCGACATCATTGCCCTCAAATCGTGGATCACTCACGATGTCACGCAAAAATTGTGCGACCATAATCGTCTTGCCCGAGCCTGTGGGCGATTTAAAAACAAGCGGAATATTTTGGTTCGGCAATTTCCATAAAAAAAGAAACTCGTTTTTAAGCTTTGATACTGCCGTTTCTTGGAAAGGTTTTAAAGCAAACATATGTTTATTATAGACGATTTATTTCCTTGTACACTTCAAGGATTGGCTCTGGAATATCCTCGACTCGAATATTCGCGGAAGAATACTCGCCTTTGTATTCATTCTTGCCCCAACTGAAAATATATAGTGCGACAGGCATGTCCCTTTTTTCTAATTTGCTTATCAATTCACCGAGCCTTGATTTATCCTCTTTGAAATAGATAGCCGTCATTTTTCCCTTCCCCTCAAAAATCTGCCACCATTCATTTTTCTCGATTTCATCCGGGGTGTCTTCGCGCACCGCGATCATTTCTCCAGCTTGATATGTTACACGGATCTTCGCATCGTCGGGAATCTTTTGGATCTTATCAATATTCACCAAATCAGTCTTGTAGTAGAAAAGATTTCCACCAAGTCCTGCGACCTTCTCATTCTTCTTGTCTTTATAGCCTTCAATGACTTTCTTTATTCTCGGATAGCAGACGCTTTCGGCGATACCGCCGGTACCATTGCCGTTGTTATTTTCGTTATTTGTGCAAAGGATGAATTTTCGCTCGCCTCCATCCGCCTTATTCATTTCAAGTACGGCATGGCCCGTCGTGCCTGAGCCAGCAAAAAAATCGAGAACATTTGCTCTGGGACGGTCACCGATTACTGCGAATAGACAGTCGTAGACCGTATAAAGAGATTTTGGAAAATCGAAATCGCAATTCGGGATTATCTCGCGAAGAAGCTTTGTGCCATATTCGCTAGCATCGTATTTTTTATCAGACCAAACTGTTTTATAAGTGCCGTAATCCTTGGCAATCATAATCTGAATGAGGCCATTCCGAGATTCTTTTACCTGAAGGATATCTTTGATCTCCTCAACACTTTGGCGTGCATAACGCCATTTCCTTTCAACGCCTTTTTCATCGATCGGCCAGATATAGATGCTTTTATCTTTTTGCTTTTCGTTCGCTGATTTCGGGTGCAGTTTATCCGGAGCGACGCCACCAAAACCAACGATCTTTCCAGAAGAAATTATTATCGGGTAGAAGCAATTTTTTGCGTCGGTGCGCTCTGATTCATTCCCCCAGTTTCTTAGATTCGAAATATACATTTCTTCTTCAGTCAGAGAGCGATCACCGATTATCTTTTTGTCTTTCGGAACGACAAAGATCGCATATTCGTGAGAGTATGAAAAATTATTTCCCTGCACACCCTTTGGATTATGGACAATTGTTATCGTATGCTGTTCGTGAGCCGGAAAAATGGATTCAATAAGAACACCGAGGTGCGCCTGTTCGTTTTCATCGATCGCGCAGATTAGTACACCGTCGTCCTTTAGTAATTCTCTTGCGAGATTGAGGCGATGGCGCATGAGCGATAGCCATTTACTGTGTCGGTACTCGTCTTCCTTATCCACATAATCATTATTATATTTCCAATTTTTTGCGCCTGTGTTGTATGGAGGATCAATATAAATAAGGTCAATATTTTTCTTATGGGTATAATTAAGAACACATAGAGCGTGATAATTGTCTCCTTCAATAAGCAGGTTATTCGGTCGCTCGTCATCCTTAACTATACGTTTTGCTTTAACTTCTTTTAGAACAGGGATATTCTGCTGGCATTGGATCACAATATCTTCCGGCTTATCCTCAAAAACAAGCCCCAGATAGTTTTTCTTGAGCCGTCTTATTTCAGCTTTCAAGTCCAGTATTTCTCTTTGTAGGTCTTTTTCGGACATGTTGAAACTCTATCATTTTTTGAGGTAAATTCAAAGTCATTAGCCACTTATTTTTCCTCCTTCACCTCGCGCGAAAAAATCAGCAGGGCGGCGCGGCATTCCTCCCCACACCCCTCCTGCCGCGCACGCCCTGTCCACGCGCCGAGCGGAGCGACGGCGCAACCCCACATAAATAGCGTCGCGAAGCGACACCACTTTCTTCCACTTCAATTATTAGGATTTTCCATGAAAAATGTTCGAACTTCAAGTAAAAACTGCCGCAAATTCGCAAAAAGCGCGAAATCGTCCGAAAAAGGCGAAAGCCGAATACCAAGTGGCGGGCGGGGCGGAATTCCCCCCTGAAACCCCCCTTCCGCCCCGCCCGCATATTTGTTGGCCGTTTTGCGAATTTCGGGGACAAATGCAAAAGGCGCGCGAGGCGAAAAAACGAGGGCGCGGTCGCGTGGAAAAGAAAGAAAAGAAATATAATTTTTTGTAAAAATTAAATTACATGAAGTGACTCGAAGCGGCCTACTTACGCTTTAACAATATTTTTACGCGGATGTCCGAACGGCTCCGCACGGGAACCCACACCGTCGCCCGAGGCGACCGTGTGGTGCTCCGCCGCACCGACATCCGCTCGAAACTCGTGAAGAGAAGCGGAAGTCGACCGCTTCTCGACAAAATATTATTTGTTCACTGTTTTTGCACCAAAATTATTTCTTGACTTCACTGAAAAATGGTAAAATATATTTATGAGTGACAAAAAATATTTTATTTATGCCAGAAAATCGACTGATGACAAAGATCACCAGATCAGAAGCCTGCCTGATCAGCTCGCAGAGCTACGCGAGCTCGCCAAAAAGGAGAAGATTGATGTTATTGATACATTCATCGAGAAACAAACTGCCAAAGTACCAGGCAGACCTATTTTCGCAGAGATGTTGGATCGCATAGAAGCCGGTGAGGCTTCCGGAATACTGGCATGGCACCCTGACAGGCTCGCTCGCAACTCTGTTGATGGTGGTCGTGTTATTTATCTTGTAGATATTGGCAAAATTACTGATCTGAAATTTCCTACATTCTGGTTTGATGCTACACCGCAGGGTAAATTCATGCTTTCGATTTCCTTTGGCCAGAGCAAATATTACGTTGACAACCTATCGGAAAACATCAAACGCGGACAAAAGCAAAAAGTCAAAAATGGAATCTGGCCTCAAAAAGCACCTCTCGGATATTTAAATGATAAAAAGATCAAAACCATTGTTGTTGATCCTATAAAATCTATACTTGTTAAAAAGACATTCGAAGCGTACGCGACTGGAAACTTCACATTCGCTCAGGTACATCGAAAAATCAACGATCTTGGACTTAAAGGCACCGGCAATGGTGTACTTTCCATTTCTAACTACCAGTATTTACTCAAAAATCCTTTCTATCACGGTCTCATTCGCTACCACGGCGAATTTTATGAGGGAAAACATGAACCGATCATTTCAAAGAAACTTTTTGACGATGTGCAGGAGGTGATGACCAGAAAATCCAAACCAAAAACAGCAGAGTTGAAACCTTATGACTACAGAGGTCTATTTCACTGTGGCGAATGCGGTTGTTTCATTACGACTGAAACGCAGAAAGGTCATAACTACCTACGATGCACGAAACGTAAAGGCCCATGCAATCAAAAATATGTCCGTGAGGAGGTTATAACTTCACAGATGCAGATAGAGCTGAAAAAATACTCTCTTGCCGATGAAGTGGCTGATTGGTTGATCGCCGAAAATGAAAAAGACAAATATGAAAATGATAAACTTCTGAAAAATCAGACTGATAAAGTGAATGCCGAAATAACCGCCATTGATTCGAAACTCGACAAGCTCATGACGGCATACTTGGAAAATGCTTTAACGCTTCCGGAATACCAGGAAACCAAGAACAAGTTTGTTGTCGATAAGCACGCTTTGAACGACAAACTGGTATCTCTAGCAAAGGTTTCAATGAATCGGTTCGAACCAGTGAAAAATTTCCTGGAAGCGAGCAAACAAGCCAAGATTGTGGCAGACGAAGGCGATCCTACGAAAATCCGATCTTTTTTCCAAAAAGTCGGTTCGAACTTGGCCATCCGCGACCGCGCCCTCGTTTTTTCGCCCCGCGCGCCTTTTGCATTTGTCCCCTCAATTCCCAAAACGGCCAACAAATATGCGGGCGGGGCGGAAGGGGGGTTTCAGGGGGGAATTCCGCCCCGCCCTCCACTTGGTATTCGGCTTTCGCCTTTTTCGGACGATTTCGCGCTTTTTGCGAATTTGCGGAGAGGAAGGGATTCGAACCCTTGAGAGACTTGCGCCCCTAACACCTTAGCACGGTGCCGCTTTCGACCACTCAGCCACCTCTCCATATATCATATTTTCATTGCGTTTTTTACTTGCCCTGTTGCGACGTAATAATATCTCAAAGGCTACGTCTCAATATGTAGCGAGCTTATCATATTCGGGCAAAATTATCTATGATGGCCTGCTTTACTATATAAAACTAAAATACCATGCTTATCACAATCGCCGTCATCCTCATCATCCTCTGGGTTCTCGGCTTCATCGCCTTTCCTGTCCTCGGTTGGTTCATCCATATCCTGCTCATCCTCGCCGTCATCCTCATCCTCATCCGCCTCATCCAGGGCCGCAACCCTATCGAATAGCGCGGCATTGCCGGTGGGACATCGCTCTGTTAAAGTAGCCGCATGGACAAGAAAAAACAGGCGGCTTTCATCGGCACGATAGCCGATTTCTACGACAAGCATGCGCGCGATCTGCCATGGAGGCACGATACGACGCCGTACAGGATCGTCGTATCAGAAATAATGCTCCAACAGACGCAAGCCTCGCGCGTCGTCCGAAAATTCGATCCCTTCATGAAAAGATTCCCGAGCTTTGCATCCTTGGCAAAGGCGCCTTTGGGGCAAGTATTGAAAGAATGGCAGGGCCTCGGCTACAACCGCCGCGCGCTCAACTTGCAACGGCTGGCACAGGCCGTCATGGAAAAATTCAAAGGAAAGCTGTCGCGCGCCTATGACGAGCTCGCTGACTTGCCCGGCATTGGCCCGAACACTGCCGGCTCCATCCTTGCTTTTGCTTTCAATATTCCACACCCTTTCATCGAGACGAACATCCGTTCAGTCTACATCCATTTTTTCTTTGCAAAAGTAGAAAAATCCGAGGGCAAGAAAGCGTGCAAGAAAATACGCGACGACGAGCTCTTCCCCTTTATCCAGAGCACGCTCGACAACGCCATGAAAAGCGGCCCTTTCAGAAACGATCCCCGCAAATGGTATTACGCCCTCATGGATTATGGCGCTCACCTGAAGCAGACACTGCCCAATCCGTCGCGCAGGAGTGCGCACCATGTGCGGCAGTCGCGCTTTGAGGGCTCGAATCGGCAGCTCCGGACAAGGATCTTGAGATTCATCATGAGCGGTCAGAAAACTTTAGGGCAAGTGAAAAAGGAATGCGCGGATAGAACGCATACGATCGCCCGCGTTCAAAAGAACCTGGCCGACCTTGCAAAAGAGGGGTTTATTGTAAAAGTGAAAGGAAGATACTCCATAAAATAAACTACCTCGCAGCAGAGCTGACGAGGTATTCAGTGGAAGCTTCGCTGCATAACGCAGCAGAGCTGCGGAGTATTTACTCGTTTGTTCCGTCGTCGCTCGAACGTCATGTCCGCAAGCGGCCACGCCGCTTCTCGCTAGCCGGAATAAAACCACTGTGCACCCGCACAATGGTTGTGAAATGGCAGCTTTGAAACAGTCTTTATTCTGCCCTGTATTCCATTATGGCCGCCTCCAACTCCCCACAGAACTTGTTCTATTCTTCACTGTCATCTATCGTCTGCACCGGCGAATCGCCGAACATGCCGTCGAACAGCTGGTTGAGCGTGATGTCAATCTTCTTTTTGGCGCATTCATCGCAAACAGGCGCACAGCAGATCCGATTGTCGGCTTTGACGGCATATACCTCCAAAGTATATGCCCTGTGCTTTCCGCTGCCGTCATCGCACATTTCTCTTTTGCATATGACGCATTTCACGAGAACATCGACCTCATGACCGCAAAAGTCGCATGTTTTAACCTCGACAGGACGGTTTTCAGTTTTGACTGCCATATATCGTTTTCCTTCCTCCAAGACGCCGCTCGGAAAAATCCCGTTGTTATTATTGTTGTTCCAAGCGACAATCGCCCGGACCTCTGCCGCTGATACTACTCTCGCGCTGTAGCTTGTCAAGCGTTCCAGAGGTCCGACCTCTGGAAAACGAATGGTATAATACCCGAATGGACCCCCTTGCCACTCCTCTCTCGAAAATAACCCGGGTCATCGAACCCCAGGCGCGCGGCCTCAAAAAGCTCGGAATCGCGACCGTCGGCGACCTTTTGCGGCATTTTCCCGTCCGCTATGGCGACACATCGGAGATGCGCTCGATCGCTTCGCTCGAACGCGGCAATATCGCCGTCGTCTTTGGCAGGATAACAAAATTAAAGACAAGCAAAGGCTTCCGGACGCGGATCACCATGGCCACAGCCCAAGTCGAGGACGAGAGCGGCCATATCCAGTGCGTCTGGTTCAACCAGCCGTATCTCGCCAAAATGATCCCCGAAGGCGCCTTCGTCAGGATCGAGGGGAAAGTGAGCCAGAGGAAGTCCATAAAGTCGAAAGTCCATAAAGTCGAAAGTGGAGTCACAAAAAAAGATGAGATTTCGGTTGAGTATGAAGACGACAAAGAAGTTCCTAGTACCGAGTACTCAGTTCCTAGTCAAGAAAGAAACGACCCAGTACTAGGTACTAGGAACTCGGAACTTGTTCAGGCGTCCTCCGCCCCCCTCTACTTTTCCAATCCAAAGATCGAAAAGATCGACAAGCTCCCCATAGGCGTCGGCGACTCTCTGTTCGGTGAAGGGGGCGAAGCGCATGCTTTGTATCCAGTCTATGCCGAATCTCGCGGCGTCACGTCGAACTGGATGTACCACGCCTTGCAGAAGATCTTCAAGAGCGGAGTGCTCGAATCGCTCGAGGATCCCTTGCCAAAAGAAATACTCGACCATTACAATCTGCCGGGACTCCGCACTGCGCTCATCTGGATACATACGCCGATCAAACGCACTGATGCCGAAGCCGCCAGGAAGCGTTTTGCCTTCGAGGAGATCTTCTTCATCCAGCTGGAAAAGCAGGCGGCGAGGCGCGAATATGAAAAGAATCCGAGCTTTAGCATCCAGGCATCGAACGAAGCCGTGAGCGAATTCGTCAAGCGTTTCCCTTTCCCTGCCACATCAGCTCAAACGGCTGCGATCGAATCGATCGTCGGGGATATGAAGCGCGGCAAGGCAATGTCACGGCTCCTCGAGGGAGACGTCGGCTCCGGCAAAACAGCGGTCGCAGCGGCAGCGGCATATGCTGTCGTCACCTCGCGGCCACTCGGCCAAAAATTCGGCAATCTCCAGGTCGCATATATGTGCCCGACAGAGATCCTGGCCACGCAGCATTTCGAATCATTCATCCAATACTTTGCATACCTCGGCGTCAACATCGGCCTCATCACCGGTTCCGGCTGCCGCAAATTCCCTTCAAAGGTGCATCCGAAAGGCTGGACGGATATCTCGCGCGCGCAATTGTTAAAGTGGGTAAAGGGTGGCGATATGCCCATCTTGATCGGCACGCACGCGCTCATACAAAAGTCGGTCGAGTGGAAGCATTTGGCTTTGGCTATCATAGACGAGCAGCACAGATTCGGCACGAGGCAGAGGGCGGAGCTCATCAGAAAGAATTCTGTCACAAAAGTTCCTAGTTCCAAGTACTTAGTTCCTAGTAAAGGCAATTCCGGCTCGGTACTCGGTACTAGGAACCCGGAACTGAAGCCAATTTCAACTGCTCCGCATCTGCTCTCAATGACAGCAACACCTATACCTCGGACATTAGCCCTCACCCTTTATGGCGACCTTGACCTGACCCTCCTCGATCAGATGCCGCTCGGTCGAAAGCAAGTCATCACAGAAATAATCACGCCGCCAAAGCGAGAAAAGATGTACGAGAGAATGCGGTCGGAGCTCGAGGCCGGTCGTCAGGCATATGTCATCTGCCCGCGCATCGACGAGCCGGACCCTGACAAGGAGCTTGCCCTCGAGGCGAAATCGGTCAAAGCAGAAGCGAAACGGCTCAAAAAAAGCGTCTTCCCCGAATATGAGATCGGCGTTCTCCATAGCAAGATGAAACCGGATGAAAAAGACAGGATCATGCTCGACTTTAAAGCCGGCAAGATCGACATCCTCTGCGCAACCTCCGTGGTCGAAGTCGGCGTCAACGTGCCGAATGCCACCTGCATCATCATCGAAGGTGCCGAACGGTTCGGCCTTGCCCAGTTGCACCAGCTCCGCGGCCGCGTCCTGCGCAGCGAGCATCAAGCGTACTGCTTCATATTCGCCGAGAAAGCCGGCACAAAGACCTTGACCCGCCTCAAAAATTTCACCAAAGCAAAAAATGGCTTCGAGCTCGCCGAGTACGATCTGGCCGAGCGCGGCACCGGCGACCTCTCCGGCCTCAAACAATGGGGTATCTCTGACATCGCAATGGATGCCCTCAAAAACCTGAAAATGGTAGAAGCGGCACGCACCGAAGCGGCGCATCTCCTCGACACAGATCCGTCATTCGTGCATTTTCCTCTTGTCAAAAAAGAATTGGACAAGAGAAAAAGCGATGCAGTGCATTTTGAATAGAGCCAGTCGCACAATGTCCTTTGTCGACTATAGGTGTGCAGGAGCCTGGAAACTAAGAGTTTTTTGGCATTTGGACCAATTCAAACTGACCCAATGTCCTAATCTTCTCTTGTACAGGCATCCCCATCACGCCATTAGTAAAGCATGATTTGCACATCGTCGCAAAGAAGAACTTCTCGGTCTTTTTGGTAAAAAGGCTCTCGAATTTCTTGCGCATTTCCGTCCTTTCCTTTGCGTATATCTCGCCCACGAAGACATGCTTGGTGATAGGCGCAAAGCCGTAATCCTTGCACCATATCAATGCTCTGTCGCGATGGCGCCAGTTGCGAGTCTCCCAGCCGACGAGCGTGACGTACGGGAGGTAGTTCATACTATTGATCTATAGACAGTGGTTCTATCGGTAAAACGGTGATAGCATCGAATGTTTTGTATTTTGATTCCTTGCCCATGAAGTTGCGGGCCAAGCTGCGGATCTGGTTCTCGATGATTTTTTTTCATGTCATATTCCTTGCCGTTCCATTTCGCCTCGCGATGGAGATGGCACATGACCGCTTTGACCACGAGAGCTTTGCCTTCGGCGGAAAGCTGGTATTGTCCTTTGCCGACTCTTTCAAAGTACTTGCGCTTGTTGACCTCCCTGCTGATGAAAAGGGGAAACACCGCCATGTCGACAATGGGAACGCGGAATTCCTCGACAAGATCAAGAACGAGAGCGGGCTTACCATAACGCTCGCTGTGATAGAGCCCGAGATACGGATCAAGACCGACATAGAGGCACATACGCTCGACTTCGTTGTAGAGGATGCCGTAGCCATAGTTGAGCATACTGTTGTATTTGTCGCGAGCTCCTGGAACGCGCTTTTTAAATTTGGAAAGTCTCTTGAGACAACTGAAATACCTGTCGGCGATATAGCCTTCGATGCCGAGAAGCTGTTCCTTGCTTTTCTCGCTCGATAGAAGAAGATCGATAGAATCAAATATAGTCTGAGCTTGTAGGATTTCCTTTGAGAAATCGTGCTTGTGTTCGTAACTTAGAAGCCTCATGTAGCTGATCTGATTGTGTGTGCGCGCGGAGGGACTTGAACCCCCGACCGATCGAGTATAAGTCGACTGCTCTACCAACTGAGCTACGCGCGCGATTTGCTTATTATACTATACTTTTTTCTCTTATATATTTAAGAGCCATTTTCCAATATTGCCACATACCTTTACAAAAAAATATGACATTACACGTGCCATGTCCAAAGCCATTTTTATAAGTAATGCCAGATAAGCATGAGTTCTTTATATATGGCTTTTGGAAGCAGCTAATGGGCAGTTTAAGCTCTTTCTTCCAAAATGCAAGCTCCTTTGATATATCCATATCTTTGTAAAGATGAAGTTTGATCCGCAGGTCTTTTTTCTTGATTTCAAAGAGTGAAAGCCATTTAATAAAGAATTTGAGAACATTTGGGTCAGTATTCGATACTGATGTTAGACAATCTGAAGATTTAGATCCTTCTCCCCAATATAGAAATATTCCACCAATTAGAAGATCTCGCCTTGTCAAAGAACCTATGCCTTTTTCAACCTGCTCATAGACCCGATCCAATGCTTCGTCACGCTTTTTACTCATTGTATTACGATACCTTTCTATGCGTTGAAAACTATTTAATCTTAATTCACTGATCCTTCCAGAAGATAGAGGATAAACGCGAAGCCACGAACTAAGCGTACTTTTACTCACGATCAATTTAGCCTTGATTTGGCTGTAGCTTTTACCCTGAAGGCGTAATTTTATTGCTTTTTCCTTGTCGAGCCTGCGTGCCATCTCGATATTATACAAGCCGAGTATTAAGAAAAGTTAAAATAGTTATAAAGAAATTGTAAAAAAACTTTATCGAGCGCTACTCAAGCCAATCTCGAACCCTATATCACCTCTTCCCTTTTCTTTGGCTGTATGCCGTGCGCTACGAGGATCGCCTCGAACTCTTCGCGTTCGATGGTCTCTTTTTCGATGAGGCGCTTGGCGATCGCGTCGAGGAGCGGGCGATGCTTTTTAACAGCCGCATCCGCGCATTTCAACGACTCTGCCATGATGAGCGACACTTCGGCATCGATCTCGCCGGCCACTTTTTCAGAGAATTGCCCAGCTTCGAGCCCCTCGCCAAAGACAGCGCGGCTCTCTGACGCTTCAAAAGCCATGGCGCCGAGCTTGTCTGACATTCCGTAACGCGTGACCATGTCGCGCGCCAAGGCTGTCGAGACCTGCAGGTCATTCGAGGGACCCGTCGTGACGTCGCCGAATACCATCCGTTCCGTGACATATCCGCCGAGAGACATGGCGATGGTATCAAGAAACGCCTTTTTCGACTGGAGCTTGCGATCCTCGAGTGGGAGGTGCAAGGTATAGCCGCCAGCTCTGCCACGCGCGATGATAGAGATCTTGTGGACAGGATCGGAATGTTCGAGGACGGATCCAACGAGAGCGTGGCCAGCCTCATGATATGCAGTGATTTCCTTTTCTTTTTTCGATAGTATATGGCTCTTGCGCTCGGGGCCGAGCATGACTTTTTCTATCGAGCGGATGAGGTCGTACTGCGAAATTTTGGTGCGATTCTCTCGCGCGGCCAGGATGGCGCCCTCGTTCATGAGCGAATACAGGTCCGCGCCGGAAAATCCCGGCGTGCGCTCGGCCACCACGCGCAGATTGACGTCTTCGGCAAAAGGCTTCTTGCGTGAATGTATCTTCAGGATCTCTTCGCGATCGCTTCGGTCAGGCAATTCGATGATGACGCGCCTGTCAAAGCGGCCCGGACGCAGGAGCGCCGGATCGAGGACGTCCGGCCTGTTCGTCGCGGCCATGACGACGATCTTTTCATTCGGCTCGAATCCATCCATCTCGACGAGGATCTGGTTGAGCGTCTGCTCGCGCTCGTCATTGCCGCCGCCCACTCCCCCGCCGCGCACGCGGCCGACCGCGTCGATCTCGTCAACGAATATGATGGCCGCCGACGACTGCTTTGCCATCTTGAAAAGGTCACGGACGCGCGATGCGCCGACGCCGACGAACATCTCGACGAATTCAGAGCCCGATATGGAAAAGAACGCTACGCCAGCCTCGCCGGCCACCGCACGGGCCAATAGAGTTTTGCCGGTGCCCGGAGCTCCCATGAGAAGGATGCCTTTCGGTATGACCGCTCCGATCTCCAAGAATTTCTTTGGATTTTTCAAAAAGTCGACCACTTCGGACAATTCCTGCTTTGCCTCCTTGGCTCCGGCGACATCCTTGAACGTCACTTTTTCCTTGCCGTCTTCCGGCATGCTGATGCGCGCTTTCGATTGACCGAACGAAAAGACCTGCATGCCCGCGCCGCGCATCTGGCGCGTCATGATCCAGAGGAAGAATATGATGAAGAGGATCGGCGCGATGATCGGCGCCAGGCTGTCGAACCAGAACATAAAGCCTGACGGCTCCTCCACCGTGATGCCGACCATGCTCAATTGTTTCGGCGTGATGCCGTAATTCTTGAGCGTATCGGTGAGAGAAGAATTGCCTTCGATCTGTGTCGTCCTCACGGTTCCGTCTTTGTAGGTGGCGTTGACCGTCGTGCTCTTTACCACGATCGATGCGACCGAGCTCGAAGCGATGCCGTTCGAAAGTTCGGTCAGGCTGATTGGAGTGCCTCCCGCGCTGTTTTGTGCGATGGCGGAATAGATGCTGACGATGAGAAACAGGATGACCAAACCGGCCGAGATGGTATTGATCCATCCCCAGCGCGGCGGCAAAGGGCCCTTCTTCTTGCCCTGATCGCCCGGCGGGATATTCGGGTTGTTCATTGGTCCGTTTGGATTCATAGAGTATTGATTATACACAGAAAACGAGGTTTGTCATCATTAGAAAAACCGTGGGATTGCTCCCACGGCCGTGAAAATTCTAGTGGACTATTTTCCTCAAAGGAAATTCCTTTGAGTATGATTTGACTTCGATATCCTTGTTGAAATCTGGGCACCGCGGATTGAGGCATCGTTGATAGGTAGTGCTGATGGCTACCGCTTTGCCGCCGCCAGCAGGCCTCAGATATTCACGATCCGACCACCGTACATAGCGAATTGATTGGCAGTGCGGACAACGTCTACTGAATCTCTTGCAGAGCCGATAGATTGCCCAATACAAGAGAGCAATGAGCGCAATCGACACCAAAACCGCGTGATTGGCCAGAATAGAGACAACTTCCATACATCCTCCTCGTTAATTGTTTTTTGTTTGTAAACTTTCCTTCGTCTGCGTTTAGTGATATCATTTATAAGTCAAGAAGTCAAGGCAAAACCCTCCCTTGTCTTAGGCAAAGAGGGCAAGAAAAAGAGGAGGCCTGCCGCACCAGATGGGCAAGCCTCGCGATCCGAGGGACCTTGATAACCCGGAACAAACAAACCGGTAAGATCGCTCTGGTCATAATTTTGGCACGTTCTGGCTTTTTGTTAAAGTGGATAATGAAAAAAGGCCTGCCGCTATGAAGCAAACAAGCCTTCCCTGAGAACTAAGAGACCTATGGATCCAAAATGGATACAAAGATTTCTATGTTTATAAGTTTATCATATTCTGAATTTTTGTCAAGTATTCTCACTTACATGGCCATACTCGAAAACAAAAAGATATATTTTGACTACGAGATCCTCGAAAAATTCGAGGCTGGTATCGAGCTGCTCGGGACAGAGGTAAAATCGTTGAAAAGCGGCAAGGGTTCCCTCGTCGGCGCCTACGTCATCATCCGCGGCGGCGAAGCGTATGCATCCGGCATGGACATTGCAGCGTACCAAGAGAAGAACGCTCCGACAGGTTATGATCCAAAGCGCTTGCGCAAGCTCCTCCTTTCCAAAGCCGAGATAGTGAAGCTCGCCGCCATCGAAGCAAAGAAGGGATTGACAATAGTGCCAATTTCGATTTATAATAAGGGTCCCAAGCTCAAGGTCGAAATCGCGGTCGTCCGGGGCAAGAAAACCCACAACAAGAAAGCCAGCGAAAAGAGCCGCGACGTCGAGCGTGAAGTGAGGAGAGAGTTCACAGATCGTTGAAAAAATAAATCGGGGATGCCAGGCATCGACAGATGATCTCGGCCGTCCCGCGCGATGAGAGCACCTTCGACTCTTAAATCCGAAGGAAACGCCAACTGCAAACACAGTAGCTAAGAGCTCGGTTCGTTCGCCGTATTTTTCGGCAAACAGCTTTGCTTTCGCACTCGCTTAAACCTAGTTTAGGTCAGTACGGCGCTCTGCTATCCGCGACTGCAGGATAGTTTGGGTGACATAACCGCGGTCTCTAGGCATGTTCCCTTCCCGGCTCATGCTCGAACGTTTCGGGAATCGTATTCTATGCATTTCGTTCGCTTTACGAGCACAGAACATTAAACGCCTCACGGCACAAAGCGTCCTATCATCGTAGATGCGTCTCGGCCAATCATTTGCACTTGGGTTCAAATCCCAACATCTCCACCAGTTGACAGAATTTTTATATATGCTACGATGTGCCGTAGGTGTTTTTAACATATCAAAAAAGGAAAACAAATGAAAATTCTGATTGCGGATGACGATGGCATGAACCTGCCAGCCTATGAAGTTCTTTTTGAACACAGTGGACATCAAGTCTTCACTGCCCAAAACGGTGAAAGTGCACTTGAGTTACTCATGAAAAATAATTCGATTGAGATTCTTCTTACTGATCTCAATATGCCTGGTATTGATGGTCTCGAAACAATCGTAGAGGCAAAGAAGATCAGTCCAGGTATTCGAGCCTTCTTGGGGTCAGCAAAAATTACCGAAAACATCAAACAGCATGCAAAAAATCTGGGCGCTGAAGGAACATTTGACAAACCTTACGATGTCAAACACATTTGCGAGATCCTCAAAAAATAATCTTCTGTCCTCGCTTCTACCCCACTTGAAACCCTGCTTCGGTGGGGTTTCTTGTTTATACAGTTTCTACTTAAAGATGTCTGGCAGTGGCCGCCACTATTCTTTTCAAAAAATTATCTGTCTATATTCCTGTGTTTTGTTTCAACAGAAACAACGTTAAAGTATGGTTCAGTGATGAAAAAGAATAATCTGCCTTCACAAAATTCAGTTTCTTCCATTTTTGTGACTTCGGGAGATACTTTAGAAAAAAGGGATTCGTAAGGAGAAACATTGCTTACACTGTCTCTACTTAACTTTAATTCAGGAAATCTATTTATCTCACAGGTTGTGACTTGCTCAAAAATTTCCAATAATTTTTGACCTTTTGCAGGATTAAACTGATCAAATTTGCACGCATTCCAATTGAGATAATCGAAACTCAAGATAAATCTTCTCGTTTCGATTTCTTTATTATTAGGAAAAGTCGAAGCACGCTCGACAATTTCGTACTTTTTGGGAGTATTCAGCAATCCCGCCACTTTTTCAACCAGGTCTATGTTGGCGGTCTGTGCCTTGCTGGTTATCTGTTTTTTAAGCTCTTGTCGCTTCTTTTGATCGTTGCTCATAATATGCTCTCATGGATTTATCAGAGATGATGTTTTGTGATATATCTTTTTGATTCAAGCCAAGACGAGCATTGCGCCATGGTTCTTCAGCATGAGTAAGCATCTCCAAATATTTGCCATCAAATTTTCCGTAAGAACGCCAAACAATATCCAAGACTTCTTTTTCTTTAGATGTAATATTTTCAAATTTTTCTTTAGATATTTCAGGATGATCAATAGAAAAATCAAATCCTTGAAAGTAACGCCAGACTTTTGGATTGGCCGGGCCATGAACCCATGCTTGGAAGTCGTCCGGAAAAAGCTTGTGCCCATTGTCAAGCACAAGAGACCATGCTTTTGCATAGTAAAGAAGCTTTTGAAGTTTGAGAGCATCTAATTTTCTTGACGGGTCTTCTTTGACTTCGTTTTGACTTTTCTGAATGAAATACTCTGCAACTTCGATGATTTTATCTTTGTTGGCCATATTCATTTTTATATCTATATTATAGCCGAGTTACAATAATTATTCTTACAAATTATCCACATCTTATTTACTTGCGATTCGTTTCAAGGATAAGCGAAAGAGCCTCGCGAAGATTTTCTCGCGCTTCGGCAAGAGTTTTACCCTGGGTGTTAACGCCTGGAATCTCTTCTATCCAAGCAATAACCCAGTCCTTTGTCTTCTTGAAGACAGCTGTAAATTGGTTTTGAGTGGTCATACGTAGGGCAAGTATAGCAAAAAAGACGTTCCGAATCAAAAACAACGACCATTCCTGGCCGTTGTTTTTTCTTACCCTGTTTCCTTGCTCAAAATCTATTCAAAAATCCCCTCCAGCGTCACATCGTAGAGGATCTTTTCGTGCGCTGTTTTGTACTTCATCAATTCTGCCGGCTTGAACCAATGATTGATCTCGTCAGAGGCTTCCTTGACCGAGCCGGAAGCATGGACGACGTTGCGCACTGCGCGAGCGTCGGTGTCGGACATCTGGTACGAGTCGACAACGAAATCGCCGCGGATGGTGCCGACGGCGGACGATAGAGGTTCTGTCGAACCGACGAGCTTGCGGACGATCTGGACGGCATGCGCGCCTTCGAGGACAAAGGCGACGATCGGACCTGCGGTCATATACGTGACAAGGTTTTTCAAAATGCGCGCTGTTATTTCGAGAGGATCATTTGACGGCGGCTTCATCCCCTTTGACTCGTAGCTCTTGATCGTCTTTTCGCCGGTGACGGTGCGCCATGACGGATCGAGAGTGTAGTGCTTTTCGACGAGCTCTGGCGTGGCCATCATCATCTTCATAGCGACCAATTTGAGGCCGACGCGCTCGAAGCGTCCGATGACTTCGCCGACGAGGCCACGCTGGACGCCGTCTGGTTTTATAATGACAAACGTGCGCTCGTCCTTTGGATGCGGCTGCTTTGGATGCGATTGCTTTTTTGTTTCTTTTTTCATAGTGGAGGGATTATAGCATAGCCGTCAAAATTTCCGCATTCCCTTTCGTGATGAGTACCGTATGTTCGAAGTGCGCCGCGGGCAGGCCGTCAACGGTGACGATGGTGTATCCGTCGTCCGCTTCGAACACTTCCTTGCTGCCTAGGTTGAACATCGGCTCGATGGCGAGAGTCATGCCCGGCTGAAGGACCGTTCTCTCGTCGCGGACTCCGGAAGTATAGTTCGGCACATACGGCTCCTCATGCACGCCATAGCCGACGCCATGTCCGACGAGGTCCTCTACGATGCCGTAGCCGCCTCCCATGCCGACGCGCTCGACGGCGGTCGAGATATCGAGGATCTTTTTGCCGCCTTTTGCCGCTTTTATGCCAGCCATCAATGCTTTTTTTGTCGTCTCGATGAGCGCGATCGATTTCACGTCGACCTTACCTACAGGGACCGTCACGGCCATATCAGTGAAGAGTCCACGATGCTTGAGGCCAAAGTCGATGCTGACGATGTCCCCTTCTTTTAAAAGCCTGTTATTTTCAGTCGGTATGCCATGCACGACCTCTTCGTTGACGGAGACGCATACGCTCGCGGGATAGGGCCTTTTGGCGCCTTTGGGCTTGAAGCCGAGAAGCGCCGACTCGTCGCCGGAATTGTCGGTGTCAGCCTCCTTGATCCACCATACCGCCAGTGAATCGAGCTCTTTTGTGGCAAGTCCCGGCCGCACTACATCTATCAATTTTTTCATCACAGCAGCGTGGCGTCGACCGCCTTCGCGCAGGATCTGGATGTCTTCTTTTGTTTTGAGAGTGACCATGAATTTAAATAGAAGTAGAGAATAGAATTAGAAAGGAGAAGGAATGCGAGCATGCTTGTATTTCTCTATTTTCTATTTCAATTTTCTTAATTCTACTTCTTCAATCCGACTTTTTTCACAATGTCCTCGTGAACCACCTCAATAGGCCGGCCGCCGTCCACCTCCATAAATGAGACGTTCGGATTCGTGCGATACCATTCGATGACGGGGTCGACATCGGCTTCAAAGGCTTTCTTGCGCTTCTCGATGGCTTCCTTGCTATCATCGGCACGGCCAGATTTGACGCTGCGCAGAACGAGGCGCTTTGACGACTCTTCGTGGGAAAGGCTCAAGAAAAGCACCCATGGCTTTTCCTCCATGCTATAAAAGGAAAAAACAGGGTCCAAGATCTGCGCTTCGAGCATCTTCCTCGGAGTGCCGTCGAACACGAGATGCTCGTCGCCGCTGTAATGCTCGACCAAGAGGTTGCTCCAGAGGTGAATAGGCATGAACTCGGGCATGAGACCTCCGGCGTCGATGACTTTCTTCGTCATCTCTGCGGTGTGATTGCTCTTTCTCGCCGTGAATTTCCTGAATTCCGCGCCTGTTTCGATATATATGGACTTTCTAGCTGGATCGAGCTTCTTCAGGGTTTCGATCAGCAATTTCGCCTGGGTCCCTTTGCCGGAGCCATATCTGCCGATAAAGATGAATGTTTGTGGGATCATTTGTTTTTTTCTTTTCCTTTTAATTTCTTTCTATAATTTTTGAAAGCTTGTGACTGAATAGTAGCATGAACAGAGGCCTTTTTGATAGAGATTGACAATCGATTTTTCCGTGATATGAAAAAAGAGCGGCTCCCCGCTCCCCTTTTCCTATACTTTTATACTTTTCTTCCTTAATACTTTTATACTTTCTCTAGTATTCCCTCATCGCAATCTGCGCGTCTACTTTCTTGACGAGGTCGAGGACGACCGACACGACGATGAGGAGAGCTGTGCCGCCGATGGCGAACGTCGTGCCGCCGGTGAAGCCCTGCATGATGAGCGGCAAGACCGCGATGATGCCGAGGAACAATGCGCCGACGAGGGTGATGCGGGTGACGACGCGCGCGAGATATTCCATGGTCGAATCGCCGGGACGGACGCCGGGAATGAATGCGCCGGACTTTTGCAGGTTCTCGGAGATCTGCTGCGGATCAAAAGTGACTGCTGTATAGAAATAGGTAAAGAGGAAGACGAGGATAAAGTAGCCGATGCCGTAGACCCATTGGTTGCTGACCCATGCGAGGACCTCGGTGGCGTACATGGCGATCGTCACGTTCGACGAATGCGAGAAGAAGTTTGCGAGGATGTTCGGGAAAAGGAGGATCGAGAGGGCGAAGATGATCGGAATGACGCCCGCCTGGTTCAAACGGAGGGGCAAGTAGGTCGAGACGCCGCCGTAGACCTTGTTGCCGCGGACCTGCTTTGCGTAGGTGACCGGAACCGAGCGCTCTGCTTCGGTGATATAGACGACGGCACCTATGACGACGACAGCCACAGCCAGACCGATGAGGTACACCGGGATGTTCGCTGCGTCAAAGCCTGCTGCGAATTGACCGACGACGCCGGGCAAGCGCGCGATGATGCCGGCAAAGATGATGAGCGACACTCCGTTGCCTATGCCGAATTCGCTGATGATCTCACCGATCCACATGAGGAGGACCGAGCCGCCGGTGACGACGAGGACGTTCACCAACAGTATGAAAGGGGCAAGATGAGGTATGACGTTCTGGTTTTGGAGGAGGACGAGAAAGCCCACGGATTGGATCATGGCAAGGGGCACCGAGAGGACGCGCGAATATTGCGACAGCTTCTGACGTCCGGCTTCCCCGTCCTCGTGGAGCATGTTCTTGAGGCTTGGGACCATCATGGTCAAAAGCTGCATGATGATGGACGCCGTGATATATGGGCCGACGCCGAGCATGACGATCGATAGGCGCGATATGCCGCCGCCCGAAAAGAGGTCGAGCATGCCGAAGAATTGGCTCGAATTTATGAGCTTGTCCAGGGTCGAAACGTCGATGCCAGGAACAGGAATCGCCGAAAGGAGCCGAAAGACGACAAGGGCGCCGACCGTAAAGAGTATGCGTCTCTTGAGGATCGGGTCTTTGAAGACTATGCCTATTTTTGTCCAGAATGTATCCATGTGAATTAGAAGCAGATGACAGAATTAGAAAATAGAATAGATGCGAGTATTATTGTATTTATTCTACTTTCTATTTCTATTTTCTTCATGCGATTTTTCCTCCTGCTTTCTCTATCTTTGCCTTTGCGCTCGCGGAGACGGTTACGCCCGAGAAAGAGATCTTCTTCGTCAACTCTCCGTCGCCGAGGATCTTGACGGCAGGGATCTTGCCGTTCTTCATCTCGATCAGGCCGTTCTTGAGCAACATCTGCGGCGAAACGCTGGCACCAGCCTCAAAAGCCTCTTCGATCGAAGAAAGGTTGATGGCATACATAGGATCCATCATCGGCTTGTTTATATTGACGCCGCGTCCGCGCAATTTCGGGATCTTCTTGATGAGATCGCGGAGCTCTGGGCGCTTCTTCCTACCGGCGCGCGCATTCTGGCCCTTGGTTCCCTTGCCCGATGTCTTACCGCGACGTCCACCGCGACCCACTTGCTGGGACTTCTTGAACTTGTTGCGAGGTTGTATGGTGTGCATCTGCATAGTGGTATAAAAGATTATTTTGCTTTCTCAACAACCGCCTTTTCAGCGACCTTTGTTCCGGGACGGCCGCTCTTTGACAGCTGTTCAAGAGCCAGGACGGCTGCGCGGGCGATGTTCAGTTTATTCTTTGAAGGAGAGCGGAGCTTTGCTACCACGTCTTTGACGCCGGCAAGGACGAGGACGTTGCGCACGGCTGAACCGGCGACAAGGCCACGGCCTTTGACCGGCATCATCTCGACGCGAGCAGAAGAATATTTCGCATAGACAGAATGAGGGATCGACATAGTCGGAGTGAGACCGATCTTTACCATGTGCTTCTTGGCATCGCGAGTGGCTTTGTCGATGGCAAGAGTCGTGTCGATCGCCTTTCCCAGACCGACGCCGACGCGGCCCTTGCGGTCACCAGAGACAACAGCGACGGAAAAAGTGAATCGGCGGCCTCCGGCTGCGACGCGGGTCACGCGGCGGATGTCTATCATCTTCGTGTCGAATTCAGGCTTGACGCGATCTTTGTCGCCACGGCCTCCCGGACGGCGCGACCGGCTGTCACGGCTGTTCTTTGTCCTCTGCGGACGAGCATCGAACGCACCCGGCGCAACGGTCTTTGGAGCGCCCGAAGCGGCTGCGAGAGGCGCAGCGGAAGCAGCGACCGGCGCTGCCGGCTTTATATCAGTATTGTTTTGTTTGTTTTCTTGGTTCATATATTAAAATTTGAGTCCTCCCTCTCGCGCACCCTCGGCAACCGCTTTGATATGGCCGGTATACAAGTAGCCTCCGCGATCGAACACAACGCTCCCAATCTTAAGGCCTAGGGCTTTTTTTGCAAGCTCGGCGCCTACTTCTCTGGCGCGTTCGGCCGGCGTCTTGCCCACACAGCCCTTTGACCAAGCCGAGACGAGCGTCTTGCCGTTCTCATCGTCGATCAACTGCAAGAAGATGAATTTGTGCGACTTGAACACCGACAAGCGAGGGCGTGCTGCTGTGCCCGAGATCCTGGCGCGGATCTTCTTGTGCCTTCGAGCGATCTTATTTTGTTTTATTTGTGAGATATTCATGGTTTTAGACGGCTTTCTTGCCCTGCTTGCGGCGGATGACTTCGTCAGAATAACGGATACCCTTGCCCTTGTATGGCTCAGGCTTCTTGACGGCGCGGATCTGGGCTGCGAACTGTCCGACTTTTTCCGCATCGATGCCGGTAACAGTTATGCCCGTTTTGTCGGAAACGACTTTGATGCCTTCTGGAATGACGAGCGATACCGGATGAGAGAAACCAACATTCAAAACAATGTCCTTTCCTTTGACGTCTGCCTTGAATCCAATGCCTTCGATAATGAGCTTCTTCTCGTAGGCTTTGTTGACGCCAGCGAGCATGTTTTTGACATGAGAAGCATACGAGCCCCAAAGCGCCCAGTTGGCAATGTCTTCACGAGCAGGCGCAATCGTGATCGCATTGTCAGCAATGACGAACGAGATGTCATCGCTAAATTTCTTTGTTATCTCGCCGAGAGGGCCTTTGATCGAAAGGACACCAGCAGAAATAGAAGCTGTGGTCTTTGCGGGGATGACAATAGGTTTTTTTGCAATGCGTGACATGATATTAAATGTAAAATGCAAAATTCAAAGTGCAAAATTGCAAACCAAAATTCCTATTTGAATTTGCATTTAAACTTTTTGTTTTTGAATTTAAGTTTTGCATTTTGAGTTTTGACTTTTGCGTTGATCTTTTATTTACCAGATCTTGAAAAGGATCTCGCCGCCGACCTTTAATTTTTTGGCTTCAAAGTCCATCAGGATGCCACGTGGCGTCGAATAGACGATGTTGCCATAGCCCTGCTTGAACGGCTTGATGTCGCGGGACTTCTGATAGAGACGGCGCGAAGGCTTTGATACGCGGAGGACTCCGTGTATGCGAGGATCGCCATCAGTATAGATAAGACCGATCTCCAGCATCTGAGCGATGCCTGTTCCCTTTTTATCAACGCTTGAAAAATATCCAGCCTTTTTAAGGATGTGAGCGATCGACTCCTTGAGCTGCGAGTGCGGCATTGAAACCACGGCTTTGCCAGCTTTTTGCGCATTGGATGCGCGTGTTATGAGGTCTGCGACAGGGTCTGTTACCATGATGATTTTCGAATTCCTGGAATGACGCCTTCATTGGCGAATTCGCGGAAACATATACGGCAGAGGTCAAAATCACGCATATAGCCGTTCTTTCTTCCACAACGGAAGCAACGACGAACGACACGCGACTTGAACTTCGGTGTTTTTTTCGACCTTGCTATGACTGATGTTTTTGCCATCTGCTTGTTTTTGATGCGATAAAAAGTGGACCGGTGAGCTTCCCCTCCATATCGTCGGGGCATGCTTTCGGTCGCTACGTTCCGTATATTGGATCGTTGTGGCAGTCTAGCAAATAGGGGTTTGGAAGTCAAATAGAGACCTAGTTTTGAGGCAATTGCTTGATATTGACATATCAATGACACTTGGATTGGCTTGCTTTGAAGTCGAAGAATCCTAATCATGCCACAAATCACTTTCGAGATTGCTGTAATCTCGCCGCTAGTCCAATGCTAGCGGTTTTCTTTTTTATCGACTTTTTCTAGTTGAGAATGAATCGCAACTAAATCCTAAAATAAGGCCAACTTTCGTGATCTAATTGAGAATCATTCTCAATTAGATTTTCTTATAAAAAAGCATAGGCAAGAGGAGGGTGCAATCACTCGAATTAATGCAATCCGACTTGATATTCATACAAATGGCGATACACGCCGCCCTCTTTTTTCACGAGCTCGGTATGAGAGCCTTGTTCGACGATCTTCCCTTTTTCAAAGACGAGGATCGTATCTGCTTTTCTGACGGTCGAAAGACGGTGAGCAATGATGAACGTCGTACGGCCGCGCATCAATCTTTCAAAGGATTCCGAGACATTCTGTTCGGTCTTGGCATCGAGCGCGCTCGTCGGTTCATCAAGGACAAGTATGGCGGGATTTCGGAGCATCGCACGGGCGATGGCAACACGCTGCTTCTGGCCGACTGAAAGTTTGACGCCTCGCTCACCGACGAGAGTCTCATATTTTTCAGGCAATGTTTCGATGAATTCTGCGATGTGGGCTTCTTTTGCCACGCGCATCACTTCTTCTTTTGAAGCTTCAAATGAACCGTATCTGATATTCTCGAAAATGGAATCATTGAACAAAGCAATCTCCTGCGGAACGACGGCTATATGACGGCGTAAATCGGTCAGATTCAATGTCCTCGTATCGTGGCCGTCGACTGTCACGCTACCTTCTGTCGGAAAATAATAGCCGGAGACAAGGGAGATGCTCGTGCTCTTGCCCACGCCTGATTCGCCCACGAGCGCGATCGAACTGCCAGGCCGTACATCGAGATTGATCTTGTTCAAGACTTCTGGCTGGTCTGGCGCATACCTAAAAGAGACGTCTTTGAATTCGACGTGGCCCAAAAACTTTTCGACATGTACGGCTCCCTCCGGCTTGTACGCTTCTTCCTTTTCATTAAAGACTTCTTCTGCCAAGGCAGCGCTCGTGATGCCATTCTGGATCGTCTGCCAGCTGTACCCAAGGGAAACGAACGGACCAAAGAACATGAGCGCATATCCGTTGAGCGCGATGAGATCCCCCACCGTGATGACACCAGTAGAAACAAAATGAACTGAAGTGATGAATACCGCGAGCTGAGTCAAGAACACGATGATTCGTTGAAAGAAACCGATATCGCTCCAGTATTTTTGCATGCGGTACCACTTTTTGGTCAATTCATCGAGAAACGTCGCCTCTATCTTTTTTGTTTCGTGCTCTTCTGCAACGGCCTGTTTGACGCTGTCGATCTGCATGGCCGCGGAGTATGCGTCCCCCCAGTATTCATTCCACTTGCGATGCGTCTCTGAATCGAGGGCGGCGATCGGTCTTAAAAACACGACAAGCAGGATCACATAGACGACAACACCCAAAAACAAAATGCCTGCGAGTATGATATTTATCGTAGCCGCCAAAGTTATGCCGATCAAAACGCCTAAAAATTGCGGGGCAAAATCAACCATAGTCCCGACGATTTCCGATATCCTCCAGCTGGCAGTGCTGAATTTCTGCATCTGTGCGTCCATATGCGAGTTCTTGTGGAAATTCAGAGGCAGTTTCAATATATGGATAAAGCTTTCGGCTTGAATCTTCAGTTGCAGGCCGGAGCTTATCTTTTTCTTGAGCCGATCAACGAACCAATCCATATTGTTTGCAAGGAGCTGAACAACAGCCCATACGCCGAGCAAAAAGGCCCACATCGGGATAGAGCTCGTAAAGAAAGTTGTCTTATGTTGAGAGACGGTGATCAAGGAATCCAAAAATCGGCCAGTTATATATGGCACCGATCCGTTCGACAGGGCGGAGATTATTCCAAGAATAGTTATGATCCAAAGCTGTTTCTTGAAAGCGAAAACATGACGCATAATAGCGCGTATACCGGCCTTGGTTTCACCTTTTGTTTTTGGTGTGTTTTCTTTTTTCATAAAATAAAGCCCAACTCACCACGGTTTTTACAAAATTATTTCTTTTTTCTTTCCTACTTCCCCTTCTTCTTGTCCTCCTTCTTTTCTTTTATCTGAATCCCGAGCTCATCGAGCTGTTTTTTGTCGACACCAGACGGCGCTTTCATCATGAGGTCTTTGCCCTCGCCGCTCTTTGGGAATGCGATGACTTCGCGGATATTCGGCTCGTTCATCAAAATAGCCATGAGGCGGTCGAGTCCCCAAGCAATGCCGCCGTGCGGAGGCGCGCCAAAACTGAACGACTCGAGCATGTGGCCGAAATTCTCGTGGATCTTGTCCTCCTGGTGACCCATGATCTCGAACACCTTTTTGAGGGCTTCTGCCTGGTGGTTGCGGATGCTGCCGCCGCCGATCTCGAATCCGTTGAGCGCGATGTCGTACTGCGTCGTCAGGATGTCGCCGATGTTTTCTTTTTTCAAAAGCGATTCCATAAATTCTGGTTTTGGTGCAGAGAACGGATTGTGGGTGAAGGTCCAGCCGCCTGTTTCTTTGCCTTTGGCATCTGTTTCTTTTTCAAAGAAAGGAAAATCGATGACCCAGCAAAATGCGAGTAGATCTGGATCGTTCTTATCCGTGCGGATGTCAGGTTTGTCGGAGCCATATTTTTCCATCGCTTCCTTATAGGAAAGGCGCGGAAATGGGATCGCTTGGATTTTTTTGTGCGGTGCGATAGCCTTGACCAGATCGATCAAAAGGCGCTCGTTGACGTCCATGACGTCTTCGCGCTCGACAAAGCTCATCTCGATATCGAGCTGGGTGAATTCCGGCTGGCGGTCTCCGCGGCTGTCCTCGTCGCGCATGCATCGGGCCAATTGAAAATATCTCTCGAATCCAGCGACCATGAGGAGCTGCTTGTACTGCTGTGGCGACTGTGGCAGCGCGTAAAATTTGCCGTTCTCGAGACGCGATGGGACAAGGAAGTCGCGCGAGCCTTCTGGCGTCGATTTCGTCAAAATCGGCGTCTCTATTTCCGTGAAATGCTCTTTGGTAAGGAAATTGCGGATATACAGATTCATGTCGTGTCTGACACGGATATTTTTTTGCAAGCGAGGCCTGCGCAGGTCGAGATAGCGATAGGTCAGACGGCTGTCCTCGCCTATCTCGCTGCCATCGCCGCGGATGTCGATCGGCGGGGTTTCTGACTTGTTCAAGACTTTTATATCCAGGATCTCGATTTCGACAGCGCCGTTCGCCTCGTTCTTGTTGACTGTTTTTGGCGGCCGCTCGTTCACTTTGCCCTTGACTTCGACGACCCATTCGCTTCGCAAAGGCGAAGCCGCAGCTCCGACCTCCTTGTGATTCGGCAATGCGACAGCCTGCACGCGGCCGGTCATGTCGCGCAAGTCCAAAAAAATCAACTTGCCCATATCGCGACGGACGTCAACCCAGCCTTTGATAATGATCTCCTTGCCGATATTGGCGGGAATGTCTTTGATATATGTTCTTTTCATGGTGAGATACTAGCATAAATGAGCATTAAATTACAGCAATGACGGAGACTCTATAAAAAAGAAAAACCCCGACGCACGGGGCTTTTCTATCGATTTGGTATAAATTTAGCTCTTGGTGCCCCTCTCTGCGACGATCTCCTTTTCTACATTCGGTGGAACGACGTCGTAGTGGTCGAATTCCATGGTGGCTGAACCCTGGCCGGATGTCATCGAGCGGAGCGCCGTGGTGTAGCCGAACATCTCTGACAGCGGAACCTTTGCGTGGAGGACTTTGGCCTGGCCGCGCTCGGTCATCTCTTCGATGGTGCCGCGCTTTGCGGAGATGGAGCCGGTGATATCGCCCATGTATTTGTCCGGGAAGAGGACTTCGAGCTTCATGATGGGCTCGAGAATGACAGGTCGCGCGCGCTTTGCGGCTTCTTGGAAAGCTTGCGAAGCGGCTATTTTGTAGGCGATCTCAGACGAGTCGACGTCATGGTACGAACCATACGTCAGCTCGCACGAGATGTTGACCATCGGGAATCCTGCCACGATGCCGCGAGCCATGGCTTCGTGCACGCCCTTTTCGACGGCCGGGATGAATTCATTCGGAATGACGCCTCCCTTGATCGAGTTGACGAATTCAAAGTCCTCATAACGAGAGACGTTCTTTGGGATCTTTGCGTCTTTTTCGATAGGCTGCATAGGCTTGATGTTGAGTTTGACGTGACCGTATTGTCCTTTGCCGCCGGTCTGCTTGATGTATTTATGTTCCGCTTCTGCAGTACCCATGATGGTTTCGCGATATGCCACCTGTGGTTCGCCCGTGTTCGCTTCGACGCCGAATTCGCGCTTCATGCGGTCGACCATGATCTCGAGCTGGAGCTCGCCGACGCCGGCGATGATGGTCTCGCCTGTTTCCTGGTTAGAGAGGACATGGAACGTAGGATCCTCGATGGTGAGCTTGCGCAAGGCGAGGCCCATTTTCTCCTGGTCGGCCTTTGTCTTTGGCTCGATGCGCAGCGACACGACCGGCGCCATGAATTTGATGGCTTCGAGCGTGATCGGGTTGTTCTCGTCGCAGAAGGTGTCCGAGGTGCGGGCGTCTTTTAATCCGACAGCGGCTGCGATCTCGCCAGCAAAGACTTTCTTGACCTCTTCGCGCTTGTCAGCCTGGAGGCGGACGATGCGACCGAGGCGTTCTTTCTTTCCTGTTCGAGAATTGTAAATATATGTCCCTGCTTCTATCGTTCCTGAATAGACGCGGAAGAAGGTAAGGGCTCCGACGAATGGGTCGTTCTGCAATTTGAAAGCAAGGGCGCAGAATGGATCCGAGTCCGATGCATGGCGCTCGATCTCTTCGCCCGTGTCCGGATTCTTGCCTTTTGTAGCCGGCATGTCCAATGGCGATGGCAAGTAATCGACGACGGCGTCGAGAACCAATTGCACACCGCAGTTTTTGAGAGCAGAGCCGGTAAAGACCGGGAAGATCTTGTTGTCGATGACCGCTTTTCTGGCGGTCGCTTTGAATTCCTCAATGCTGACTTCCTTGCCCTCGAGGAATTTCTGCATGACTGCATCGTCATACTCGACGACTTTTTCGAACATCTCGGCGCGGTACTTCTTTGCGTCAGCCAAAAGGTTCTCTGGAATTTCCTTTTCTATGATCTTGCTTCCCATTTCCCCTTCAAAATAATAGGCCTTCATTTTCAAAAGGTCGACGACGCCCTTGTGCTCGCCCTCGAGGCCGATCGGCAGCTGGAAGCGCACGGCGTTCTTGTTGAGACGCTCGAGGATGGATTTATATGAATTCTCGAAAGACGCGCCCATGCGGTCGAGCTTGTTGATGAAGCAGAGGCGAGGCACTTTTGCTTCGTCGGCATAGCGCCAGTTGGTCTCTGATTGAGGCTCGACGCCTGCGACTCCGTCAAAGACGACGACTGCGCCGTCGAGGACGCGGAGAGATCTCTTGACCTCGACGGTAAAGTCGATGTGCCCCGGTGTGTCGATGATGTTGAAGCGGACTTTCTTCGACGTGTCAGTCGGAGGCATGTAGGTCGGATTCCAGAAGCACGTGATGGCGGCGGCAGTGATCGTGATGCCGCGCTCGCGCTCCTGTTCCATCCAGTCGGTCGTCGTGTTGCCGTCATGGACTTCGCCGATCTTGTGGGTCATGCCGGTGTAATACAAAATGCGCTCCGATGTGGTCGTCTTGCCAGCGTCGATGTGAGCGATGATGCCGAAGTTTCGTACTTTGTCGAGTGAATAGTCGCGGTTCATAGATAAATTAATGATTAATGGCCGTTTTACGGCTTATTTTTTCTTGTAAATTAAAGATTACTTTCTTTCGTCTTCGCTCGGACGTCATGTCCGCGAGCGGCCACGTCGCTCCTCGCTAGCCGAAATAAAAAAGCGTCGAGGCTTTTAGTGATGGGTATGGTACAGGAAAAGGGTGAAATAATCAAATTTGTACAAGAAAAAGCGTAACATCGCTGCTACGCTTCTTGAAAACCGACCAGCGTCATTTTTTATTCCAAGTATGAACCACCCTTGTTTCCATCAGTTTCATCAGATTCTCCGGATCATTGAATGAATCATCGACCTCAGTGATAAGGCAGCGACTTAATCCATTGCCAACTTCTTCACCACTGTATTCGCCTACCCAGGTATCGCCATCCTTGACCTTAAAAACATATGAGATTTCATCCCTTCGATGGATATACTGCTTTTTAAACCTGACTTGTATGCCATTGACTTCAATATCGCTCAAAACCGACTCTCCATAATGATCAAACATTCCGCCGAGAAGTTGAGGGGGAAAGTCAGGATTTTGTCGTATGACTCCGGCATACATATCGAACACCAGTCCCCTTTCGATCACCGCCACCATTCCGTCAATCGGCATCATGCGCGTTCCAAGCCATTCTTGGTTTTGAAAGAAAACACCCTGGATCAGAAACATAGATTTCCTTTTGGTTATTTGTTGAACTTGTTCATTCAAAAATTACACCTAATGAGAAGTGAAGTCAATAAACCTGAGGCAAAAGAAAAAAGCGGAGGGATCGTCTCCGCTTTTGCTATGATCTCTCAATCCTCGCCAGACCCTTGGGCCAGGGAATTCGGTCTGCGCACCTCTACGGACAGCTAGCGCGAACACGCTGTCTTTGTCCGATGCACATTCGGATACAAGCAACTTCCTGCCTATATTAAGCGCCTAGTCTATTATGACGACCCTGGAATTAACCAGCTTTGCGAGGGGGGAAAACTGTGGACACGAGTTGAGCCACACCCGATATTCCCATATTTAGTGAGAAACTACAGCGTCCATTCAAGTACTCCAAGAACAGACTGTTACCGATTAAAACATATCCTGAATTTTATGTCAATGCCATTATTGGTACATTCAATGTGTTGGTGCAACACTTTCATTAAAAGCTTCTAATGGTGTTTTCCATCCGAGCCGCTTCCTCGGACGGTTGTTTAAGGCATCCTCCACGGCTTTGATGGCATCATCTGATATTGTCGCAAAGTCCGTGCCTTTCGGGAAGTACCAACGGATGAGGCCGTTGGTGTTTTCATTCGTGCTTCGCGGGTCGAGCCAGTAGGCGATTCAGCAGAATCGTGGTTTGACCCGATTCAGCAGAATCGTGGTTTGACCCGATTCGGCAGACGAATTAGCAAATTCCGCTTGGTGCTCGTGCCCTGGGCCGAGAACCTGTGACCAGTGCTACATCAGAACCTATCACAATTTGTGATAGGTTCGATTTTTCAGTTCCCCATCCAAATCGCCCAATTCAGATATCCTGCAAATGTGACCCAGAGGATGTAGGGCAAGAGGAGCCATGCGGCGGCTTTCGAGACGCGATAGAAATTGACGATCGCGTACACAACGGAAACCCAGAGCGCGAGGAGCTCGAAGAACGCCAGGCCCGGCTGATGCAAGCCAAAGAAAATAAATGACCAAATGACATTCAGGAAAAGCTGTATGTAAAAAATAGCGATGATATTCCCTTTTTGCCAATCGCCGCTCCAGAACTGGCGCGACCATGGATTCCAAGCACGATCGCGATCAGCAAGCAATCCGTTCTTTACTTGCCAATTCTTTTTCCAAACAATGAAAAGCGCCACACCCATGAGCAAATAAAGCAGTGTCCAGACAGGACCAAATATCCATGACGGCGGATTCAACGCAGGCTTTGTGAGGGTCGAATACCACGAACCGATAGCCGGCATAGTAACAAGCGAACCGATCCAACCCGCGGCAAGCGGAACGACAAGCGAGAAGAGGAGCTTGAACCAATCAAATTTCTTCATGAAAAAAGTATAACACAAAAGAAAAACCCGGATACCGGGTTTTTCTCGCTTTTTACATGTCTTCAACAGAAATCTAGACGCCTCTCGCTCGCAATTACCAGGCAAAGTGAGCGAACGCCTTGTTGGCCTCAGCCATCTTGTGCATCGTCTCGCGCTTCTTGACCGCTTCACCTTCGTTCTTTGATGCGGCGATGATCTCATCTGCGAGCTTTTCGTGCATCGGCTTGCCCTTCTTGTTGCGGGCGGCTTCGACGATCCATTTCATGGATAGTGCGCTCGAACGTGCCGGACGGACTTCGCGTGGAACCTGATAGTTCGCACCGCCGACACGGCGTGAGCGGACTTCCATGGCCGGGGTCGTGTTCTTGAGGGCAGCTTCGAACAGCTCGACCGGATTCTCTACCTTTGCCTTTTCTTTCAAGAGGTCGAACGTTGCATAGACGATCTCGCGGGCTGTGGCTTTCTTGCCAGAGTCCATGCAGTAATTGATGAATTTGGTTATCTTGACCGATTCAAAGCGCGAGTCAGGACGGATGATAGGTTTATTCTTTATTTTGCGTCTCATGGTTTTGGGTAGATTTATGATTCAAGATTTAAGATTCAAGAATAGATGCGATCGATTTCGTATTTTTCTTGAATCATGAATCCTGAATCTTGATTCTTATTTAGCCGCTTTCGGCCTCTTGTTGCCATACTGGCTGCGACCTTTTCTGCGAGCATCGACGCCTGCGCAATCGAGCACTCCACGGACAACTGAATAACGCAAACCGACGTCTTTGACGCGGCCTCCGCGCAATAGGACGACTGCGTGTTCCTGGAGGTTGTGGCCCATGCCCGGAACGTATGCGGTGACTTCCATGCCGTTCGAAAGGCGCACGCGGGCGATCTTGCGGATGGCAGAGTTAGGCTTCTTTGGGGTCTTTGTCGTGACTTTGATGCAGACGCCGCGCTTGAATGGCGCCGGGAAGAAGCTCGGTCGGTTCTCGATCGAGTTGAAAGTGCGGGTCAAGGCGACAGATTTCGACTTTCTCTTGAAACTGACACGGCTCTTCTTTGTGAGCTGGTTTATTGTTGGCATTGATTAATGATTTAAGATTCAAGATTTAGGATTCAAGAATGAACGCGAGCATGCTCGCATTTTTCTTGAATCTTGAATCCACATTCCTGAATCTGCTTTTGATTCCGCCTGACTTTTTCACTCGACTTTCCCTTGAGATATGGGAAAGTGAATTACTCATGCGAAACCTTTATTAATTACGTACTTCTTGTTCAAAGAAGCAGTGAGAGCAATCTACACTATTTATAAGAAAAAGGCAAATTTATACCCCCGTCAACGCATGGAACAAGACATAGATGAGCGGGCTCACCAAGGGCCAGACGACAAAGAGCGCGATGAGGAGGAAAAAGACCGAGTAGCGCTCGATCATGACGCGGACATTCGACAAAGACGGCGGCAAGAGAGAAAAGAGTACGTGCGACCCGTCCAAGGGCGGCAGCGGCACGAGGTTAAAGAGCGTGAGGACGATATTGATGAGGACGACGTATGAAGCTATGTCCACGAACGATGCTGAGAACGGCGCGAACCGGATGATGAGGCCAAAGACGACAGCGATGAGGAGATTGCAGGCCGGACCAGCGGCAGCGATGAGAAGCTCGCCCGTACGCTTGTTCTTTATATTATACGGATTCCATTGCACTGGCTTGGCCCAACCGAAGGTGAAGCCGAACAATGATGTGACGATCGGCACGATGACGGACCCGACCGGATCGAGATGTTTCAGCGGGTTCAAGGTCAGTCTGCCCTGGATGCGCGGCGTCGGATCGCCCAGTGCCACGGCCGCATAGCCATGCGAAAGCTCGTGGAGCACCACGGACATGATGAGGATGAGGACTGAAAAGATGATAGAAATGGGGTCCATGGTGGTAAATGGAAATGAAAAAAGCAAAATGAAAAATGATGTAACAAGAACAAAAGGCAGCGGCTCTACTTGCAAAAATACAATAGCATGATATCATCCTTTCACATAACAAACATGGCCAGAGTATGCGCAATAACAAAGAGGGGTTCGATGATGGGAGGCGGCTATTCGAACCGCACCCGTGCAACACAGTTCAATCCGACTGGATCTGTGCGCCGCTACCCCAACCTGCAGAAAAAGCGCATCTACATCCCTGAGCTCAAGAAGACCATGATCCTCACCATCTCGACCCGTGCCCTCAAAACCATCCAAAAGAACGGCGCTTACCAGACGCTCAAGAAGGCAGGGTTGATATAATCCTCACAAGATCGTCGGTCAAAAGAAGCCCCGAGGCTTCTTTTTCTTTTCCAATGACATAGTATAGGCCTACATCCGTCATATATGCATCCAAGGCGCGATATTAGATGTAGTATAATTAAGCGACCTTTTACCCACCCTTAACTAAAAATCACATGACAAAATTTGAAGAAAAAAAATTCACGATACCAGCGCTCACGGGCATCTCAGCGAAAACGATTGAGGAGCACTTGAAGCTATACGCAGGCTATGTAAAGAACGCCAACTCTATCATCGAAAATGCTCCGGAACATATGAAATATGCAGAAAAAAATCCGTTCGCAAATTATCTCGTCGGCGAGCTCGGACGGCGATTCAGCTTTGAATACAATGGCATGAGAAATCATGAGATTTATTTTTCTTCTTTCGAAGGCGGACCAAAACAATTGGCCGATAAAAGCCCGCTCAAGGAAGCGATCGAGACATATTTCGACTCTTTTGATGAATTTTTGAAGATCTTCAAGAATATGGCGGCCACGACACGCGGCGTCGGCTGGGCGGTCCTTTGGTACGATCGAAAAGAAAAATGCCTTTTACCAGCATGGATTGATGAACAGCATCTCGGACTTTTAAACGACTGCGCCATGATCCTCGGACTCGACATGTGGGAGCACTCGTACGTCGCCGACTACGCGCCGTCCGGCAAGAAACAATATGTGGAGGATTTCTTTACCAATTTGAATTGGGAAACGGTCGAAAAGAGGTTCAAGGAGGCGCAGTAACACTGATCTAATCTTCCAGAGAATGACCGAGATAATCTCGGTCATTTTTGTTTAGATTAAAAGCTTTCAACCAAACACTATCTAAGGTATAGTTGGAACAGCTTAAGCACAGAACTTTACAACAAAATATGAACATATATCCAAAACATTATTGCGGCATTTTTGGCGTTCGCAATCTGCCAAAAGCGTCAGAATGCGTTTATTACGGACTGTACGCTTTGCAACATCGCGGAGAAGAAAGCAGCGGCATCGTCAGCACTGACGGCACTAAATTCTTTGTCCACAAGGGCATGGGCTTGGTTTCCCAGGTATTCAAAGCAAGCATTTTGCACGATCTCAAGGGATCAATGGCAATTGGCCATAATCGTTATTCGACAACCGGCGGGTCTGGCCTGCAAAACGCACAGCCTTTGTCTATTACCTGTAGGTTAGGCCATATCGCATTGGGTCATAACGGCAATCTGACAAACACAGACGAGCTCCGGACAAAGTTAGAGAAGGAGGGCTCGGTCTTCCAGACGACGACTGACACCGAAGTCATGCTCAATCTGATAGCGCGATCCGACGCACCGCTTGAACAAGCAATCATGAACATGATGGATCTGGTCGAAGGGGCCTATTCGCTGGTCATCATGACCCCCGACAAGCTGATCGCAGTCAGAGACCCGCACGGATTCAGGCCATTATCGATCGGCACCTTGGGCACCGGCCATATCATTACGAGCGAGACCTGCGCGCTGGACATGATCAAAGCTGATTTCGTGCGTGATGTCGAGCCCGGCGAAGTCATTGTTTTCGACAATAGCGGCACACGGACGTTCAAAAGCGCCAGGAAGGCGAAAAGAAGCTCCTGCGCCTTCTCGAAGATCTATTTCGCCAGACCAGACAGCTGCATCGACGGCAAAATCGTTTATAGCAGCCGTGTCGAGATGGGCGAACAATTAGCCGTGGAACACGGCGGAATACATGCGGACATGGTCATACCGATTCCGGATGGCGGCGTTTGTGCAGCACTTGGCTACGCGAGAGCCACGAACATCCAGTATGAGCCGATCTTTATCCGCAATCATTATGTCGGCAGAAGCTTCATCAAGCCTGGACAGATAGAAAGAGACGCAGCAGTCAACTTCAAGCTCAACTTGATCGGGAAATTGGTCAAGGGCAAGAGAGTGGTCATCATCGACGATTCGATCGTCCGCGGAACTACCAGCACAGCTCGGGTAAAACGGGTCAAGGAAGCCGGTGCCAGTTGGGTAGGAATGCTCATAAGCTGCCCTCCGCACAAGCATCGCTGTCCCTATGGCATCGACTTCCCGAACCACAAAGAGCTGATCGCTGCAAACTACGACTGCAACCAGATACGGGAAATGCTAGGGCTCGATTATCTTGGCTATCTGTCCGAGGCTGGGCTCACGAAGGTTTTGGGGATCGGACATTGTCTCGCATGTTTCAATGGAGATTACCCAACAGCACCGAAGGCCTGATATTCTGCATTGCCGCACTCGTCAAAACGAGTGCGGTTCTTTTTTAGATCAAGATACGTGGTTTTGTATGACTTACACCAAGAAATCATTTTCCACGCAGCTTTATTGGCATATTGTCCGCGAACGACGTGGCTATGGCGTCGGCGCGCTCGTTGTGCTCCTCGCCGCTGTGGCCGAGAACGACTTTCCATTCGATAATCTTCCCTTCGGCTGCTTTGAGCAATTCTTGCCATAGGTCCTGATTGAGAACAGGCTTCTTTGCTGCCGTGCGCCAGCCTTTCGCCTGCCAGCCCTTTATCCAGAGCGTCATGCCTTTTACCACATATTCAGAGTCAGCGACGAGATTCACCTTTGAGCCCGCCGGCACCGACTTGAGGCCTTCGATCGCCGCTTTTAATTCCATCCTGTTGTTCGTCGTATACTCATCTCTGCCCCCGATCTCTCTGATAGCATTGCCTTCACTTTCCGTCCCTGTTCCTTCGTTTTGCACTTTGAGCTTTGAACTTTGAGCTTCATTCCCCGTTCCCCCATTTTGCATTTTGTTTTTTGAATTTTGCATTATTATCGCCGCCCAGCCGCCAGGCCCGGGATTTCCGCGCGATGATCCGTCGGTATATATGGTGAATTCATTTTTCATTTGAGTGTCAGGCTCATTTGGCAGGACCGTACAAACTTCTTGAAAAGCCATTCGGTCATTTTATAAGGGTGCTTAGGATTTTGCGGCCTCGATCTCTATAGCCTTTCTCGTCGTTATGACGGCGGGCAATATGAGACCAAACAATGCCCCTCCGAAAACCGCCAAAGCGACGCTCACCAATGCCAGGAGAATATACCCGAAATTATTGTACAGCTTTTTTTCCTTTAACAAGAAAAAACACATCGCAAAAGTATAGACCGCCGCTATCATCGTTCCCACAGCTATACTGCCGTCGGACATATCGGATAAGATGCCCCAGTTTCCGTTAGTCGATATGATAAAGAGGCCGTAGACTGCTCCTGTGATCATACCCAGCAAGACACCAAGGAACAGGAACGCAAGATAAAAACCGATCGCTTCTTGCCAATTCCTCTTGTAAGAAAAATCCATCAAATTTTTAAACATGATATGTGTTCGTTAAAGCTTGTTAAACTGCTATCAATGGTACCCTACCGAGCCTTTAGTGTCCACAAAGGATGGCCGGCGCATGCCTATGGGCGGGCTAGCTTTTGCTCTCTACTATGTCCAGGATCCTCACACGCAGCTCCGGTTTCCATTTAAAGGTCGACCTCTCGAGGACACCTATGATGGTCGCTTTTTTGCCCGTTTCGAGCTTGATGCCGAAATCTTCCGGCGCCTTGAAGAAAGCGATGGCCGAAACCGGCTGGCCGTTCTCCTTTTCCAAGAGGATCTCTATATGATTCTTGTCCTTGCCGAACAGCTTGACCGCCGCGATGACGACATCCTGTATCATGAACATCGGCTTCGGGTTGTCCATCCCGAACGGCGCGAATTTATTCACTTCGTCAAATAATTTCCAGCTGATGTCATCGGTCCGAATTATCCCGTCAATGAGGTTTTTTTCTTGAATCTTGAATCCTGAATCCTGAATCTTTATTTTTTCATAGGCTTCATTCAGGATCTTTTCAAGGTCGAACACGACCTCCTTGCTCACCGTGAATCCCCCGGCGCCCATGTGGCCGCCGAATTGGCTGAAGGTCAAGGCGGGCACCGCAGTCATGAGCCGGACCAAGTGCACCGCGTCGCCGTTCCCCGCGCGACAAGAGCCTTTGTAGAGGCCGTCACCGTCGCGGCCCCAGAGGAAGACGGGCCGGCTGAACTCTTCGGCGCACGAATTCGCCGCAAGGCCGAGCAACGAAGGCTTCCAATTCGGACTGCCGAGAACGATGACGTTCGGCAAAAGTGAGGCGTCTTCATGCCGTTCTTTTATCTTTCTTCTTACGTCTTTGACCAAAGCGGCCACGACGCCTTTTCTCTCATTGTTGATGCTGTCCAAATGCTCCGCGAGGCGCTCCGCCGTGGCCTCGTCGTCTGCGACAAGAAGCGAGAAAGCGTCCATCGGCACCCCCATCCTGGACGCGGCGTTGATGCGCGGCGAGATGGAGAACCCGACGTCATCCTCGACGATCTCCTTTTGCTTGACGCCGATCTTTTTCAAGAGGTGCACCAGGCCTTTGCGCGGCGTTTTCCGCAGTACTGACAGGCCATAATACGCGAGCATGCGATTCTCGCCAGTGAGGGAGACCATATCGGAAAGCGTGGCGATGCCGACCATGTCCAAGAGCCACTTTTCCTGGCCTTCCTTCATGCCGAACCGCTCTTTTTTGAGGATCGCCTGGATGAGCTTCCAGCCGACGCCCGCGCCACAGAGGTTCTTGTCGGGATAGCCGCAGCCAGGCCGCTTTGGATTGACTATGGCGAATGCCGATGGCATCGCGTCGGGTGGCGTATGGTGATCGGTGATGATGACGTCCATTCCCTTTTCCACGGCGAGCCGGACGGGGGCGACATCGGTTATGCCGCAATCGAGCGTGATGAGGAGCTGTGCTCCATTGCCAGAGATTTCCTCGATCGCATCGTTGTTCAGACCAAAGCCCTCGTCGTGGCGGTGCGGGATGTAATTGTAAAAATTCTGGAATCCTATCCTCGTAAAAAAATCATGGAACATGGCGCCTGCGGGAATGCCGTCAGTGTCATAATCGCTATAAATGACGATCTTTTGGCCCTTTTTGATCGCAGAGATGATCCTGTCGGCTGCTTTCTCGGCGTCTTTCATGAGAAAAGGATCATGAGAATGCGCTTCAAAGTCTGGCCCGAAGAATTCCTGCGCCGCCGCGCTGTTTGAGATGCCACGGTTATAGAGGAGACGCGCCGACAGATCGGAATATTCGACCAATTGCTCGCGCGCTTCGGCAGGAATCTCGGGACGGAGGGAATATTTCATCCTGGGATTATATCACGCGTTGTTGCTCAGTGCGGCTTAATATCATTGACTTTTAATAAAATAATGTTACGATTCTTTTTCAGAGACACCCACCCTTCGGCCCCTGCCGAAAACAGTCGAAAGAAGATCCATTATGATAGACAGACGAGAGTTTGAGTCATTGAAAAGGAGCGTTTGCGAGCTACGAAGCGAAGTCAAACAATTGAGAAAGATCGTGCTCGAAAACAATGCCGTACACCATACGAGGATTCGGTTCAACGGAGAAGAGGACGATATCGAATACATCCAAAAGGTCGCTTGCGAGATAGGAGGCATTACACTGATCCAACTCCTGAAAAAATGCCGCAGGGACTACGTGGTCATCGTACGAAAAGCCGCAATGCTTCTGGCTTACAGCAGCTTTGATCTCGGCACTACAATTGAGATCGGCGAGCGGTTCAAGCGGCATCACACGACGATATCCGCCGATGTAAAATCAGCGAGAGCGTTGCTCAAGCGTCCAGGAGACACGGATTTCAAGAAATTTTATTTCAAAGTCAAAGACAGACTGAACGAGCGGTTCGGTTCGCGAGAGATCAGCTTTCAAATATGACGCACCCATCAGGCCCCGCTTTTCCATGAAGCGGGGCTCTTCTTTTCTAGATAACGTGAGATGCGAAGAATATAAGACCTCGACACTGATCGCGACGTCCTGCTTTGTTTGACTTTGTGGAAACCAAGTGATAAGTTTTCTTTAGAAACAAGAGAAGCCCGCTGGCAATGGCCGGCAAAGCCATGAAAAAATATGTTTGATAAAAATACTAACGCATTTTCTTTTGGAGAAGAACTCAGCCGAGAGCTCCGTCAGATCGGAAGATCTCGCCAAAATTACGGCAAACGGCGAGATTTGAGCCCGATAGCTGCCGTCAGCGCCATCAAAGTAATCATAAGAGTTGTATCCGATGAGTGCGGCGTCGAGATCGATCCCTTGATCAAGAAAGACTTCCGCGGCGAGAACCGAATAAGCCACCTGCGCATGCTGTCGATGGGTCTTTGCGCAGAATTTCGGATCGCTGACACGAGCCTCATCGCCTACATGCATGGTCGGAAAAATCACTCCTCGACAAATACTTCCAGGAAATTTTGCAGCGACATGCTCGAAACCGAGCCAAACGGGTTCGGAAGGCTGTACCGGAAATGCAAGAGGTTGATCGAAAAACGCCTGAAGGGAGTAATCGGGCCGGACAACTCTTTCAATTAGCCAGTCTCACGTGACCCCGCCGCCGACAAGCGATGGGGTCATTTTTTACGACGGGCATGTTCGCCTGTCCACAACCGGCGGCATGGCTTTCCGCTTGCCATGATAAACTATCAGCATGAAAGACTGCATCTTCTGCAAGATAATACACAAAGAGATACCCGCGCATGTCGTGTATGAAGACAGCGATTTCCTGGCTTTCCTCGACATACATCCTCAATCGCCTGGCCACGTCCAAGTCATTCCGAAAAAGCATTATCGATGGGTCTGGGATGTTCCAAACATCGGCGAATACTTTGAAACGGTCAAGAAGATCGCGCTCGCGCAACAAAAAGCTTTCGACACTAAATTCATATTGAGCAAGATCGTCGGCGACGAAGTCGAGCATGCGCACATCTGGGTCTTCCCGAACGACAAGGTCAAGGGCGACAGGATGGATTTTATAGGAAACAAGGAAAAGATAATCAGGAGCTTGAATTAAAAGGCCGCTTACATGAAGCGGCTTGATGCTTGAATCACGCGATCCAACGCTGTTATGTTTTGGTCTAGTTCGGCGACTGTCCGGTATCCACATGGGATACGTCGTCGTGCATCCTGTCATAGGAACCGATAGGTAATTCGGACCATTTGACCGCATCCCAGAAAGCTTTTTCTTGGGCAACAGCTTTATCTTCCTCATTCTCAGCTCCACCCACAGATGCTCTTCCCGGTTGGATCCGCGGCGGCATGAGTTCATACACAAACATCGGCATATATACCTTTCTCTTGGTTCTGGTTTACTTGGATACTATACCTGCGATATAAAAAGTCAATCAATCATTCAACGCTTCGATCCCGGGCAATGTTCCCTGCGCCAAAAAATCGAGCATGGCGCCGCCGCCCGTCGAGACGAATGTGAATGAATCCTCGAGCGATTCGCCGCCCGACTGCTTGAGCTCAGCGATCGCAGCCAGCGTGTCTCCCCCGCCCACGATCGATTCAACGCCGTTTTTCGTCGCGCTGGCGATAAGGCGCGCGAGCTCGTGCGTCGGCTCCTTGTAGCCGTTCTCATAATTGCCCAAAGGGCCGTTCCAGAGGATGAATTTCGCAGCCTGTATCTTTGCTCCGAGCTCGGCAACGGTTTTCGGGCCAGCATCGAGCACTTTGCCGTCCTTGGGGATCGCATCCGGTTCGAGCGCTTTTTGCTCGCCCGCCTCGAGGACGACCACATCGGCCGGCAGCATGATCTTCTTGTCCGAGAGCAGGGCGCCGAAATCGATTTTTGAAGGAGAGACCGTGGACTGGCCGACTTCTTTCCCTTCTGCCTTGAACAGATCGTTCGCCAAGGCGCCGCCCACGAATATATCATCCGCCTTGCCGAGGAATTTTTGCACGAGGGGCAGCTTGGTGTCGAATTTTGCGCCGCCGAGGATGAAAAGAAATGGATGAGATGGATCGAACGCGCGCGACAGATTTTTGACTTCGAGGGCGAGCTGGAACCCGGCATAATGCGGCAAGAGCTTTGGCACTCCAACAATAGAGGCATGCGCGCGGTGCGAAACAGAGAAAGCGTCGTTCACGTATACGTCGCCGAGCGCCGCGAGACGCGCGGCAAAAGCGGGGTCGTTGGACGTCTCGCCAGGATAGTTCCTTATGTTCTCGAGGAGGATGAAGCCCAGCTTTTGCGCGGCTGACATCGCGGCCGCCTCTTCGATCGTCTCCACAAACTGGCACGGAAATCCCAGGCCGTTCAACGCGTCTGCGATAGGCCGCAAAGACGGCTTGGCATCGGTTTTCACGGCGCTCTCTATATGGCTCGTCATGACGACGTTCGCCCCTTGCCCCTTTAGAAAATCGAGCGTCGGCAGCGTCTTCCTGATGCGGAAGTCGTCGACGACCTTGCCATCCTGCACCGCCACGTTGAAATCGGCGCGCAGGAAGACCCGGGCGCCGGCTGGTATATTCGATCGATCGATGATTCTCATGTTCATGGTCCGTCCAGTATAGCAATAATTCGCGCCGCTTTCACGAGAGACAGGATCGGCCTTGGACGATGGCGCCTTCCGGATCCCGCCTTATTTCTTCTTGACCAATAGCTCCGTGATCTTCTTTGCCATCTCCTTTCCCGAAGCGATGAGGTAGTTATAATCGGAAGGGTAGCCTACCAATTCCATGAAGCCGACCCCTTTCACGCTTGTCCCGCCAATCGTCCCCCTCACTTCGATCGGGCCTTCCCAATAGTTAATGCCCATGAAGATGATCTCCTGGTCCGATGCGAGCGATGAGACATGGAGCGCCGCATCATATTCGGGAACCGAGATGTCCCAGGACATCGGATATTCGGCTTTTGTCGTAGGGCTCTTCCACGCATCGCTTCCTGGCGAGAGCGAGAGTCTCTTGTAATGAGCCGCCCGGTTCGAAAGAGGCAGGATGTCCACGAGGCAGTCCTTTGTTCGGCCGTCGTCGTATTCACAGCACATCATATCCGTGCCGTCGTCGAGCTGGAGCGAGAACCATGTCCACTTGTCCCGGCTGTAGGGCGTGTCAGCCCATTGGTGGTCCATCCATGACGTGCCTTTGACCTCCACGCGCCTGCCGTCGACGACGACGGAGCCGGAAGCCTCCAGGCTGGTGAGAGAATAATAGTAGCTCTCCCTGCCGCAGACAGAGATGAAACCGTCGCCGCCTTCCAAGAGAGGCTGCTTCTTTGACCGGAGCGACAGATCGAAATCCTTGGTCTTCACATGGAATTCATCCGGCCCGGTCTCGACGATCTCATTGTCGACAAAGCCCTGCACGATGACCGGATCGATATAGTTTATGAAAAGCCGGTCCTGCTTGAAGCTGTCGTTCGACACCATCGATACGTTTTGGATCTCCTTGCTGTTTTTGCCGGAAGCGATGTCGGCCAGCATGGAATGCGCAAAGTACATGTGCTGGTCTTCCTTGAATATCTTCTTGAGCGGCAGATGCTCCAAATGCGGGATGCGGACTTTCTCGATATTAGCCCTGAACAGGCAGTTCATAAAGCCGTAGCGGTTCCCTTTCGCGTCCTTGAGGTGCCCGTTGAAATACCACCATTCTATGATCGTGTCGTGTGCCTTGTGGTCAAGGGGAAATGTTATTTGTTTCGGTTGCATGATGGTGAGTGGCTCTTATTATACCAAAATAGCGGACGGTCAGGCTGACCGCCGGATAACAGCCCATACAGAGCCGCTCCAAAGAAAAAAAATAAACAAAAAAACCGATCCAAACAGAGGAAATTAGGCTGTAAAGCCGAGTACAGCAGTTATAGAACTTCATCCCGATGGAGGAACCGTGTCAAGCCATGCGGGTGCTCGGGTGGTTGTGCTCAATCAAAGGCGCAACGATCGGATACTCACACAAAAAGTCAAAAGCCTCACTTGCATGAGGCCGAGATTACATCGATCTCGAAAGTGATCGAGAATAGCGGCCTTCACCGCGTCAAGATTCCGAGAAGACAGCTCTCGGATGCGCTGCCATGAAGCGCCTACGGTAGTCAGCGAAGCCGCCGTTCGTGATAGAGTGGACGAGCTCCCCGTCATACACTATGCCCCTTCAACCGGCGTACGATTCTTTCTGTCATAGTAATCTTCGATGACTTTGGCAGCCAGAGTCTTGAATCTGCCGCTTTCTTCCGCCACTTCTTGGGGAACCTTGCCCGAGGTCATTCCGAAATCTGTGCTATTTTTAGGAAATCGCATATCTATCTTTTCGTCAGCGTCCTTCGCGTCTTTTCGGATCCCGTTCTTCCACTTCCATACATCCAGAACCTTTGTCGGATCGTCGCCGTCATAATATACCACTTTGGAAGGCACGCTCTCCGGGTGTTCCTTGAAATGATCTTCCCAGTATTCCTTTGCGGGCACCAAATCAGATTCCGCGCGCTTAAAATATACCCTCTTGTCGATCAGCAGCTGTTTTACCTCGGCATCGAGCCTGCCCTCTTCCATTGTGCGCGGCAATGAATTCAAGAAGTCATAATCCATGACTGCTGTCTGAAGCTCGGGATTCATCAGGCCGAACTCTTCTGATAGCCTGCGCTTGTATCCTTCGATTTTCTTTTGCGCCTCGATCTCTGACTTGCTCAAGGTATCGCCGTTCATCTTTCCCAGAACTGACGCCGCTTCGTCTGCCAGACCGAGAAAACCAGGCTTTTTCACCAACTCGATGACTTTTTGCCGATTACCCTCGTTTATGAGAGCCTCTCCTTTGTCGTTGATCTCATACTGCGAGCCTGTCTTTTTATCGACCAGCGTCGAACGAGGGATGAATGCTATGCCGGCATCGATATCGATCCCCTGCTGCTCTTTCTGATACACCCAGACATCGTTATATTTGTTGCCCCTTCCCCCGTCCAGGCTCCCTTTAAAATGATACTGGGAAGCGATGAAAGCAGCAGGAAAGACAAAGAAGATCTCGTTGCCGTGCTCCGCGCCGTAGTATGCGTCCGCGACTTCTTCTGCCGCAAAATGGACTGATTTTCTGTCGGCAAACTTTCCCGGTATCGAAAGGCGTTCCCCGCTGAACTCATCCAAATGTTTGAGCGCCTCCTCTCTCGTATCGATGATATCAAGCTGAAGATACTCAGCTATCTTGGCTTCTTTTTCTTGGCCGGTGACTTCGATCGACAAGGCATTCTGCAGCTTCCCCTGATCGGAGATCTCTTTGAACCCGTTCCAATACTTGCCCAATCCGGCCGAATGTTCAGCCATGCTGAAATGATCCCTGATTCCCTGCCTTGTCACATGGCTGACGGTTTGCCCCGGAAAACGCTTGAGGAGAAGGATATATTCGTCGAGCGGCGTAGTTGAGCACCTTGCTCACCCCTGTTTCCGACAGACGCTCGATCTCGGCCGAGAGATTCTTTAGCTTTTCTATCCTTTCATCCCTTTCGATCTGCTCTTTGCTTTTTCGGTCAAAGTATTCATTTCGCTTATTTCTGATCTCTTGCGCCAATGCATCGCGCTCGCTCTGGGCAGTTTCCTTTGTGTAATCCTTTAAAAACTCCGGTGCTTTTTCCATGGCCGAATTATATCAAATTAATTCAATACTGTTTTATGGCTCAAATCAACGATAATATATCTGTGATTTTCGTTTGGGTGCCGTCGTAGAGGTTATTAGAACTATTTTTGAGAGGATGGTGATGTGGCTTATCACTGACAGATTGGGTTTGTACCCATATTGGTACTTGGAATACTGCCTGTAAACTTACTGACGCTGTTTCCTGTCGAATCAATGCAGAAATATCCGGCCGTTCCAACTGGAGTATATGCTGCATATATTGCATACTTTGTCGCAGGGCTACCGCATTGCTGATCAGTAAAAATAGTCAAACTATCAACGGTCGGCGAGAACACGTATACAGGCATATTCGATGAGCATGGTCCTGGCATAGTCGTCACAACATTACCTCCATAGTCAGTGCCGCTACTTCTGGCAATGATATCTGAAATCTCGTTAGTAACATCCTGTGAAGCGGTATACGGAGAGGTGTATGCACTGCCGCCAGGGTTAAAAATCGATGAGAAAATTGCAACTATACCTCCTGTACCCCATGGGCCACTCCCTAATAAATCTGGATAGGTCGATCCGCTTCGATCCGTTTCTAACGCAGTCCTCAAAGAAATAACTTCCTCCTGTATCCTTCCATTAACGCCTTTTGTCCTCGCTCCATTCAAAGCCGCCAAAATGATGCTCGACAATAGAGCTATTATAGAGATGACGACCAAAAGCTCGATGAGAGTGAAGCCGCGGTTTGTATATGGTTCTGTTTTCATGAGAAAAACCTACTTGTGAGATAAGTGGCCATGATATTTGATACAAGGGCGGAAACAAGAACCATATACCAACAAATGCAAGTTTGCTGATACTACTTTCATTAGCGGTATTGTATCATATAAGTCGCATAAAAAGTAAGATGTGCAATCTAACAATGATGTGCGGATGTGGGCTCATCTCGGGAGAGAGATGAGGACAAAGCTGATAAAACTATCGCTGGGTGCCGTCGTAGAGGATGTTAGAACAGTGTTTGAGAAAAGAAATGATATGACGGTCTACATTCCCGACTTTTTTTGAAAAGTACCTGAATAAAGATCGCTTTCTATAATCAAAGTACCAGCACTAATTGAGATGATATGTAGATCTATATTCAATTCAGGATTATTAAGGCATGTTATTGATACTAGATTATCATTGCGATTCCATCCGCAGTCTACATATTCTGGCCTACTATTTAGATAGGAGTTAAAATGATGTGCCTTAGAATCAATCGAAAAATCCATTTCCTCTCCCCCGACTTCATGGACACCATTGTGTAGATATAGCCAGCTTCCAACAAAATCATTGTCATTAACGGTAGACCCGATGGTAGATATTGAACTCTTTCTTGCGTTATAAATTAAGATGATAACTATTATTAAAAACCCTGTGAGAATAATTGATAGTAATCTTATGTACCGTTTACGAATGACCATAGCAAAAGTCTATCAGGTTAGAACTGAAAATTCCAATCTTCATAAGGATATTTTAGGAAAATCTATCGATGGGTGCCCGTCGTAGAGGATGTTAGAACTGTTTTTGAAGTGAAAAATGACGCTACGATCTATATTCCTGAATTTTACCCTACCCCTGAGTACACTATATAAAAACTATTCAGTAACAGTGTGCCATGAACTATTTACTTTTCCGTCAGTACGCAGTAATGTTGCTCCATGAGTAACTACCGCCTCCATAGAGACTTAGGATCTGCACTCAATGGCATCTATACCCTCGTGATTTTCGCTATCCTGTTTCATTTCTTCGGGACCTCGATCATAAGCGATGTTATCATCGGATTCATCTCGTGCATGGTATCTTACCCCCTCGTGGGCGTTACACTACGAAGTACAGGGGTTTGGACAAAAAAGTAGGCTTGATCTTGCCTGCCGGAGAGTATAATGTGGCTGTTATGGAAAAAGTAGGCCGAAATGATCCCTGTCCGTGTGGCAAGAAAAAGCCGGATGGAACAGCGATGAAATACAAGAAATGCTGTGAATCGAAAGAAGCGGAGATTTCTGCTATCAAGAAAAAAGAGGAGCAAAAGGAAAAAGACGCGAAATGGAGAAGGAAGTTTTTCTCCGGCGGACCATATACCATTTGCCCTAAATGCGGACTAAACACCTTTGGGCGGCCTATAATGACTATGCGTTCAGGTAAGTACACCAAAGAGTGTTACGAGTGTGGCCACAGTCAGACATTTCCCCTACCTGATCTGAAAAAGAAGATAATATATCTCGATCAATTTGTGATCGACAACTTCGTAAAAGCCCTTGATCCGACTCACCCAAAACATCAAAGAGTCATCGAGAATCCCTTCTGGCTTGAAGCGTACAAAAAGCTCGATATTTTATCAAAAGCCCAACTCATCGTATGTCCCGACTCCTTCTTCCATCGTGATGAGTCCGCACCTACCGGATACTTCGGATCAATGCAAAGAATATATGAGCACCTTTCAGATGGGTCCACCTTCTACAATGAATACAAAATACAAGAGTTGCAGATTAGGGGGCATTTCAGGAACTTTCTTCGAGGAAATCCGACTGAACTCCCATCCGTCGATTCTTCAGAGATCGTCATAGGAGAACTGAACAAATGGCGAGATAGCATTCGTGTTTCAGTCAGCTCAAGACCAAGGGAAGAAGAGGTTGAGGAAAAGCTAAAGAATAAGGAAAAATCTTACGCCGACTTTCTCCCTATATTCGAAAGATGGAAGACCGAGAAGGATCACACTTTCGAGGATTGGTTCCGAGAAGAAATAAAGGGCTTTGTTACCGGCACAATCCAAGTCATTGCGCGCCAGGTCAAACGCAGAGCAGAGTTACCTCAAAAAGTATTGGCGGGAGAAAAGATCGACCTGAATGATGTCTTTCCTCTTCCTTCGGAAGAACTTATCACTTCATTGATCCGTGTGGCGCACGAGGAAGGAGTACAGGATACCCCAGAGGCACTCAAAAAAATCAGTGAGTACTTGAACTCGGAATTTCTGGAGCTTATACCATCAATACGGATAGGTACTGCCCTCTATGCGGCCATAGCGGATCAGGCGACAAAAGGAAGACAGAGACCGCCAACGAAGGGTGTATTTGTGGACATCAAAATGATAGAGAGTTTCTTGCCTTATTGCGATGCAATGTTCGTGGATGATGAAAATACAGCTCTCCTCCAAGATGGGCGCGTGAAGGCAAAAGTAGGATACCCGACAAAGATGTTCTCATTGAGAAATAAAGAGGAGTTTCTGAAGCATCTCGATGACATCCTTCATTCGGCTGACCCAAGTCATATAGATCTCATCAAGCAAGTCTACGGAGACGATTGGATGCAACCCTTCGTGACCATACTCGAACACAAAGAGTAACATTAAATATTGTCAGAGGATTAGGATGAGAAGATAACACGGAGTCTCTCTTTCAGCTCCTTATCCTTGCAATAGGCCGAGAAGCGTGGCCATCCACCGGAAACTTCGGCAAAACAGCTCTGTGGCCAAATTAAAGGTCTCGGAGGAAACATAAAAATCAGAGCATCGATGTTATTCTCTTTCTTTTCTTTGACAAGAAGTTTGAGATACCAAGACATATTGTTTTCAAAAAGGAAACGATACCCCTTCGGGCGAACACCGAGATACCAAAGGCCGATGTCCTGTGCATGATAGGGCTTAAACTCTTGAGAATAGTTCAGTATGAAAAGGATCTTTTTGCTGTTAGTTGGATTAGCTTGAGCCTCATATTCACCGATGTATCTCAATGCCGGAGACATTTGGGATATGTCGCTACCAAGAACACCACTATGCCCTGTTTCGGTCCGTGATTGAGTATAAGTTCCCATCTCATTCTTCTCGACTTCCAGTTCAACCTCGGAAAAATCCTTGTGTGAAAGTATCTTCTTACCACCACCCGCCTCAATCATTTTCTTAATCTCTTCGTCCTCGACCTTTTCATAGTCTTTTACTTGAAGGTTCTTTATTGAGACAATGTTATTCTCAAAAGAAAAGTCTACACCATCGCAAGGCTCATTTTTTACGTCCCTCACACCATTAACCAAAAGAAGGTTAGCAAAATTAAGCTCCGTTAAAAATGCTTGAAATCCTGCTACTTTTTCATCATTTTCCCTACGTAATAGTTTGATAGAGCCGGAAAAACCAGACTTCTTTATAGTCTCCTTAACCGCAACATACTCTGAATATGCTTCGGGTATTTCTGTCTGAAAGTATTTCAGTAAGTCTGTCTTATTTTCAAAATGAAACTCTGCATTGCCATTGGACATAGGACCAAGCATATCACGGACCGACCATGTGCTAGCTATTTGAAATGACTCTCGATCTGTCGCGGATTCTCTTTCAAGTCGACGCGTATGTATTTGCCCTCGCAGTTATGCTTCTTGAGCACCTTTTCCTCTGATTCGAACAGATTATCGTCAAACCACAGGAAGTCATTGCTGAAGTCAATTCCATCGGTTTTAAGCACGTCCCACGTGGTCGGTTTGATCCGTTCAATGAGCTCAAACGCCCCTGTAGGCAGTATAAGCTTGAGATATGACACAACGGGAGTAGGATCACCTTTGCAATGCGTCGTTAACCAATAAACATCGCCTGTTTCAAGCGCGCGGCGTAAGAAATCTGTGACACCGATAGCGGGGGTGAGATCTTGTTGAAGTAGTACGCCGTTTACGTCTAGATATATGTTCATAGTAATGGATGGTAAAGCCCTTGAAGATGAATTGCTTCTTTGTTAGAGTACGTTTTAAATAACATGTCTCCTTGGCCCAATAATTCTTCTGCGCCAGCTTGTCCGACAAACATTTTTGATTCAACTTCGTATGGCATCTGAAAGGCAATTCTGTAGCAGAATGTTTCTTGGATTATCGGAGTAACGACATTTACGCTTGGCTGTTGAGTAGTGATAACGAAATGTATGTGGGTCATGCGAGTCAAACCGGCAATACTATATAGCCGAGTATCAAAATTTGGTATATCAATCAAGTCGCCTAATTCACTTATAAAAATTACAATGCTTGGTATAACAGGATCGTCTACTTTCCTGTGTTTATTGTAATGCCCTACGTTTACAGTTTTGCTCTTTTCTAGTACCTTGATTCTTTTCTGTCCCTCCGCGTTACACCATTTTATTGCCTTGATGATATCATCTGCAGTTTTTGCTCTAGGAAATTGAAGATGCGGTATATCGTCGAAACTAGACATAAGCCCTCTTGGATCTATGAGAATGACACGAAGTGTTTCGGGAGTGTGTGTCTTGATAAGTGAAAGCAGTGTCACCCTTCTGAACATTCCGACACCGGAGAGCATACTACCGCCTGCCAAAATACTGCGGCCAATACTTAGATCAAATGTAAAGTAACCACCTTCATTTTTTCCAATAGGTACAAATAGATCACGTTCCTTACTCGGCATTTCACTTACAACGTGTCCAATATCCGTACCCCATGTAACAGGAAGTAACCTATTAAAGGGATTTTCTAAATTTTTATTGTCATTCCAAAATATCTCTAGATCTACCCGAGCTTTCTTACCTCTTTTTTTGTTTACATCTATTTTTGGCATAAAATTATAATGACTTAATAAGCTTACCTGATTGGTAACCCTAATGCATCTGTCCAGTATTTGATATTATCTGGAGAGACTTTCTTCTTGGAGTGCGTCGCTTGATCAATAATTATGTCGTAAAAATGCTCGGCTTCATTGATACCAACGAGAAGAATGAGACTTTTTATAATACGAGTTATGCGTAGATGATTATGATCATGTTCACACAACCAGTGGTGATTGTTGATATAAAATGAAGTCATCATTTCAAGCCCTTTATGTAAATTCGATTGAATGTTTTGGTTGGATTTTATTTGTCTGATATCACCATCATTTAGTATTGGTGCATCAACCGCAAATTGGCTTGGCTCATTGAGAGGAAATAGCCACTGAATATAATCACAATGATCTTCGAGATCTTCGTTACTCATATTAAGAACGTCGTTAAAAGTACGACCTAAATGATCGGTACAATTATTGTCTAGAAATAAAACAATTTTTGACATAGGTTTCTTGTGAAGGGTCATTGCGATAATAGTTTGCCACTTATAGATAGATGCTGTGCATCTATCCCGCATGATCCCATACAAAAATCTAGATGTGATAGCTCCGGATCACCAAGTCCGTTGTGTTCAGCAATCAGTTTTCTGAGCTTGCTTTTCTTGCCAACTGAAGCGTCACCAACTTTTTTCGTATTATGTGAGACCAGAATATAGATCGCAAGAAAGTATTGAATACACGCTAATCGGATCTGCTTCTTCTTTGGATCAGTTTTTATATACGCATTGAAATTATTATCAGCTACTTTCTCAGCGAGATGCATCGTTTCAGGTGTTATTAAGTCTAGCGTTGGTTGCAAATCCTTCAGATTAAATTCATCAAAGTGAAGAATATAGTTAGCACCTATTGATTCTAAAATGTCGTTTTTCATGTATGTTATTTCATTATAAATCCCTGAAGCCCTTTTGCCTCAGCTTCACTGAACGCTTTTAGAAGTATCTTCTTCGATCCATAAGCGAGTATTTTTTCGTATGATTTTGGCATGTATTGATCGTCTTTAAGTATATACTGCAAGTCTCTTTTTGAGTTTAGTTCAAAAATAACTTTTGTATCAACCATATCAAGGAGCGATTGACGCAATGGCGCGCGAGGACTCGGACGGCTCGTAGAATATACGATAGTGACATCGGCACGGTTCTTTAGGACATTTCTGATAGCTTCCTCGGCTCTTTCGGTAAAGTTCTGGAACATATCGCATTCTTCTATATGGACAATAGTGTGGCGTATAGGATTGATTGGCTCACAGGCAAGTTTTTCCAGTATTGTGATTGCTTTTTTATGGTTAGTCTCTTTGACTATCGTATACGAAGATTCCCAAGAATCGACTTGTGTCATGTCGAGGAATATAAAGCCGATCTCTTTAGGAGTATTCTGCTCGACCAACCGTTTGTACATGTTGTTGTGAAAGATACTCTTGCCACTGTTTGTCTGTCCGACGAGTAGGATAAAATGGCGAGTTGAGAGATCTATTGATACCTTGCCGTTCTTATCGTTGCCAATAGGGATATTTGAGTTCATTGATTTATTTTATAAGCCATTCTTATGTAGACAAGTATTATAACTGAAAGTTATGGAGTAAAATATCCGTCGTTATTGAAAACTATTGAATTGCTGTGAGCTCATTGAGCTTGTCTGTGCATTGCCATCGGTGACTGGATTGAGAGTTATGGTGTAAGTCGCATACTGGGTATCTTGATAGTTGCCGTTATCAGATACTGTGGTCACATAGCTAAAAGGATCATCGAACTCTTCACAATTGGTGCCAAAGCAAAAAGCGAGTTGATAACTGCCATCAGATATATTCTGTATCGTGTAAGTGTTTCCGGCACGGATATAGACCTTGTAGACCAAAGTGGAACCTGATACGAGCTCGGCGACAGCATCGTCAGACTGGTCATTCCCTGTCTCATTATCAATCTTCAATGTCCCATCTCCTTGTAGATAAGCAGACTTCGCAACAGAGACGGTCCCGTTCTCTGGCTCTGGTGGTGGAGGCGGAGTTAATACTTTTGGTTGTGGTAAAACTTGTTGAACTGGAGTACAAGTATATCCTGCCGGACAATCACCCACTTGAGTAGTGACGTTAGGATCTGGTGTACAAGTATCGCCTTCCGGACAAATCTCTACAGTTGTGGATGGTGCTGGTGGCACGACCAATGGTATTTTTTTCGGCTTCGGTAATGGTTGCTCGGTCTCTAACCCTGCAATCAGACCTTTCACTGAATTAATTGGGATGGCCAGCTTGATAGTCTCGCCGAGCTGTACATCTTTTACCACTTGATCAGTATAGCTACCTGTTGTTATGCCTATGACCTCACCATATTGATCTACGAGCGGTCCTCCACTATTGCCCGGGTGAATCTCAGCGGTGTTCTCAATGAAAGAAGTCCCGTCATCCAGAGTCAAGTTTACTTTTGAGACAATCCCGTTGGTAAAAGCCGCGCCATCGCTAAGCCCGAACGGATAGCCCAAAGAAAAGACAGGATCCCCTTGTGAAAGACTGCCTGAATCGCCAAATGCGACTGTCGGTAAATCTATGGCATTTATCTTCAGCACCGCAACATCTGCAATCTCATTCATTCCAAGGACTGTTGCGGTATATGTATCTCCTGTGGAGATAGTGACCTTAGCGGTGGAGAATCCTTCCACGACATGGGCATTCGTAAGCACGAGGCTGTATGAACTATTGGTCTTGTATATCATCCCACTACCACTGCCATCATCTGTTTCAATGTACACGACTGCTGGCTTCACTTCGCTTATGATCTGATCATTGTTCAACGGTGTCGCAACTGTAGCGACCGGAGCCTGCTCCAGAGGCGTCTGGCTCGGAGGCAGGCTCGCCCTATATCCAATGATCAAGAAAATGATAAATACCACAGAAGCTGTTAAAATCCACCTCTTATAATTTCTCCAGAGCTTGTTCATATCAAACCGAGCCTTATGGGATGCTATCGGCGCTGTAGTATGGTGGTTATGTATGAATCGTTCAATCAAGCCGCGCTGACAATGCGGGCATTTGGTTGCATCACTGGATATTTCTTTTTTACAAAATGGGCAATACTTCATTGAATTTGATTGGGGCTCGTGACGACTATCTCTGCATGGCCAGCATAGCTTTTGATCAAGCCAGTGACAGAGATGCTCCGATTGCCATATTGCTGAACCGCACCGAAGCTATGAGCATTAGATGCAAAAATGACTACGCTGAACGGGCATGATTTGTAGTCTGCACAGTAGTCAAAAAAGACTGTGCCGGTCTTTGACGTATACACATCGACGGGTGTACCAACTACCGTCGTAGTTTGGCCAATGTGTTGAGGGGCCTCGGTGTATTGGATCGTTTGGCTTGCCGGTGTCGATCCGCTCGTTTTTGGTGTTGAAGCTACGGGTGTGACGACAGAATCTGGCCTTTCAAACCAAGAGCCAATACCATATCCAACGATGGCAATGACGATGATGACGACAATACCGATTATGTTTTGTTTTTTCATGTTAGGGTTGGTTAGTTTCTAATATGCGCTCGATGATATGGAGATACTGTTCTCGCAGATACTGATTTGAGCTCACTTCCAGCAATTCATCATTGGCTTGCGTGGCGCTATCGGTCCAGTTATAGCTTCCCATGGCATACTGCTTGTCGGTCACGATAGCTTTAATATGCATGATGCCGTCCAAGTGTTTCTGTGTCTCGACGGTGATACCGGCCGCCGTGAGCTCTTTTACGATCGGCGCTTCATACGAGGTGGAAGCCTCGGCCGTATCGGTGATGCCCCAGACAATCAGGCCCCTGCCCTTGGCACGGATAAGAGCCTGGGCAATATCTTCTTTGGTGAAAGTGTATACGGCGAAATACACAAACTTCTGTGCTCCATCGATGACTTTGATGACCTCTTGGTCATTCTCGCGCTTGTCGAGGCTGTAGAAGACACTAAACTGATGGTTAAAGTAGGCTGTTGTGGCGAGGCACGTGTATACAACTAGAATGATAGCGATCAGGAGAGCAAGGACACATTTATTGAAAGCAGAGAGGCATAAAGTTGACTTCTTGCATGTATGACATGTGTAGGTACGGAAACCCAAAAAACTCCTCCTAGGATTATTTTCGATCTTTACTCTACAATGTTCACACTTTGCCTCTTCAGTATTTTTCATAAAAATAAACTAGCTGATAATAGCTAGCGTGAGGCACACTAAACCCCACGCCAGCGAAGCCTTGCGGCCTCCGTACCGGTTTCCCGATACGACCCTTGAAGATGCTGAACGTGGGGTTCAGTGTCTTCAAGGGAGTTTGCGACCATATCCTAAACATTAAATATTTAGGGGTTAGGTCTTTCTTATTCAGTTGTTTTAAAAGTCTACAACACTTTTTCTTGAATAGAAAGCTCGTTTGGTATAGTATGCCCCTATGAACGCCACCCAAAATTTTAGTGATTCTGCACTTGATGTTGTCTTAAAAAAACTTCCGCAGGTCACAAAAAATAACCTCAAAATCGTAGATGTAATCATTAGCATAGCTTGTATGGTGGATGATCCTTATGAAATCAAAGAATACCAATCTGTGTTAGATTTTTTAAAAAATAACAAGATTATTGAACAGCTAAAAAATATAGGGCGAGCTGGATACGTTGAAGATGATGAGTTTTTTAAACATGAGGTATATTTTTATGAGCCTCATTTCAAATTAAATTGTTTAGCATTAAAAAATTTCTTGGTGTCAACATCGAGAATTCCTGAATATTTTATTCGTCTATACAAAGATGGTGAAGACATTAGTGTGATTCTTAATGATAAATATATTTTGTCGAAACCACGCTACGGAGGTCCTGTTCGCAACCTTCTTGATGTGGTATACAGTAATCCAAGAAGAAAGTTAACAAGAGTATTTATTGAGAAAACAATAGAAAATACTGACGGAGTAGAGTTTCGCTTTAAACGAAGACTGGATGGGTTACTTGCTGATATAGGCTTTAAAAAAGAGTTCAAAAAGATTTTCTTTCCTGCTGTAACACAAGAAGCCATTTATTTTAGAAATGATGTTTTTGCAAATGAGATACAAAGCCAAAAAATTAATCGTAAAATTCTAGCGAGACAGTTTGATGGGTTGAAGCCATTTGTAGAAATTGCATGAAACAGTATGAGTCCCCAGGTTTCTGATAGAAATTAAAGAATAAATTATTTATGCGTTATAGGCTTCACAATAGCCTATTTTTATTTGACTGAATCTTGAACGCCAAAACAAGTAAGCCCATTGCCTACTTGGAAGGTCCGAGGACTGGCGTTCAAGAACCTTTCAAGTAGATAGTGGGTTTATTATCAATATAAGCAATAAAAATATGCAGGAAGAAAAAATCAACGCGTCAAAAAATGGCGTACAAGATGAAGATTACCAACGCGATCTTTATTATTACTATGACCCTGGTCTTTTTTATGAAGTGAACGACATAGGCTTAGCTACCGCACTCGTGTGTAGCGGATTCGATGTCTTATTTATAGATGTTAAAAACAATAAAAATCCAATATTTATATTCGAACTTGAACAAGGTCCGAATGAAGGTGAATTCAGGATCACAAATACGGCAGATTTATATTTTTTAGAAAAACTTGCGGTCAATGCTAAATCATATTTCGATAACCTAAAGGCTTTGAAAAGCAGGCTCTACACATTATAGCCATGTCTTTATTAGACGACGACATCACAAAGTTCCAAGCTCTCTACAGGAATGAGCTAGGAATGGAAATCAGCCGAGCGAATGCTTACGAAAAGGGCATCAAGCTCTTGAGATTGATGTCTGCTGTCTATAAGCCGATGACCGAGAAGGAGTACGAGGTCATCGAGAAGCATCGCAAGGACACGCTCCCATTATTACAACAAAGAATTACACAAAAATGAACATATCTAACATTACAATCAGAGAATACCTCACCGAAAAAGGCATTCCTTTTCGTGAGAGCGGCAAAGAACTCATCGTCAAGTGCCTTTTCAATGATTGCGACAGAGACAGCAAGGGCGACGAAGCGCATCTATATTTCAGCACCGAGACGGGACAGTACGACTGCAAGAAGTGCGGTGCAAAAGGTAATATCATTACTCTCAGAAAACACCTGAATGATTTTAAGGTCAAAGATCACTTACAAGGTAGGCCTGTGGAACAGAGCAAGAAAAAAAATCCAAAAAAGATTACTTCGAAAATGGTTGAGTTTTACCACGATTCCCTTACTCCAGAAATAAAACAATATTTAAGCGGTAGAGGTATATCAGGTGAGATTTTGAGCAGATATAAAATTGGTTATGGAAATTTCTACGGGTCTTGGTGGATAACAATACCAGTTAAAGACATTGAGGGTGACTATTCAATGTTAAAACTTAGACAAGACCCGACTTTTGGACATGAGAAAATGACATGGCCCAGCGGTAAAGCTGAAATATATGATTGGGATAGCATCATCTCTACGCACGAAAGGATCCTCATAGCTGAAGGAGAATTGGACGCTCTGCTTATGAAATCGCGAGGCATTAATTGTGTCAGCGGTACACACGGAGCAAAGACTTTTAAGGAAAACTGGCTAGAGTATTTCAAAAAAGAGCTTCCTTACTTTATCTGCTATGACAATGATGAGACGGGAAAAATCGGGGCTCAAAAAGTAGCTTCTCTACTACACAAGAATGGCTTCAATGATATAAATATCATAACTCTTCCTGAGATCGTCGGTGAAAAGGGAGATCTCGGAGACTACGTTTCCAGATTAAATCTCCCTATTGAAGACCTATTCACCACATACTCTAAAAAATATCCCGAACAAATTGATACATCAATATTCAAGCCAATAAGCTCCAAAGATATTATTGAAATCCTTGAACCAACCATTAAGAAAGATGATGTGGCTAAGATAATAACCACACTGGCAATGATCAATACATACACCGATGAATCACAAATGAATATCTTCTTCAACGCCCCAAGCTCCACAGGCAAATCACACATCCCCCTTTCTGTATCGGAACTATTCCCAAAAGAAGACTTGATCACCTTAGCCAACTGCTCTCCGACAGCATTTATCCATGAGCAAGGAAAGTTTAGTAAAGAAACAAATGAAATCCGTGTGGATTTATCTCGAAAGATACTCATCTTTACCGACATGCCACATCCTGAACTTCTCACACGACTACGCTCTTTTTTATCGCACGACCAAAAAGAATCCAAATCAAAAATAACGGATAAAAGTGAAAAAGGAGGCAATCGTACAAAAACAGTCGTCCTGATTGGTTACCCGACTGTTATGTTCTGTAGCACAGGACTAAGAGTTGATGAACAAGAAAGCACACGTTTTATCATGTTAAGCCCCTCTATAGAACAAGATAAGCTCATCGCAGGCATAAAACAGTCAATCCTCAAGGAGGTAAACAGGCAGAGTTTTAAGGCCGGTGTCGATGCAAATGAAAAACGTATACTCTTTCAAAAGAGGATTCTAGCAATCAAACAAAGAAACATTACGGATGTGAAAATAGACAATCCTGAACTTGTAGAGAAACTATTCCTACACGATACGACAAAAGCAATCAGACCCAGACAACAGAGGGATATTAAAAAGGTGATCTGTTTGATAAAGGGGTTTGCGATGTTTAATCTATGGTTCAGAAAGAGCGAAGACGACTACATATACGCCACAAGAGATGATATTCATGCGGCTTTTGAATTGTGGGATTCTATCTCACTTGGACAAGACTACGGCCTCGCTCCGTATATCTACTCCATTTATACAGACATTATCGTTTCTGTATGGAAACATCTAATAAAAGATAAACCCTTAGACGCACTTTTTGGGATAGGGATAGAGAGAAAAGACATCTTAAAAAAGCACAGCGAACTCTATGGCCGTCCTCTGAGTATGATTTATCTCAGACAACATATTCTTCCTCAACTTGAGCAGGCAGGCTTAATCGCACAAGAAAAAAGCATAAACGATGGAAGGCACATGGTCGTGATTCCTTTAGAGATAGATGAAGGGGAAACAACAAATAATAGTGGTAACGAGGGTGGGGTAAATCACATAAATAGTGGTTCAGATGATACTAATACCGAGAATCCCAAATGATTTCGGTAAAAGCAAAGCCTCATGAGTAAAACTGAAGCAGATGATTTAAAGAAGATAGATATAAATTTCCTGAAAAAACATGGCTGTCTTAAGGGTGGAATCTCAGGTAAGCTCACCTGGACCAATAGTCACTCTTATGAAAAAAGCCACGTTGATATTGAAATCTCGTTATTTGGAGAAAAGCGATTACGTCTTCGTTATGTTCAAATAGATCAAACGACTGGTAAAAAGAAGGATCTTAAGTACGAAATACCAATCACAAATACTTCTTGCAGATATGGCGGAAAACGAGAATGGTTCATATGCCCCTGGTACAGAAATGATATTTATTGCGGCAAGCGTGTAAGAGTTTTATACAAAAAAGGTGATTACTTTGCTTGTCGTCATTGTCACACTCTAACCTATAGTAGCAAGAACTTAAGCGGTAGATCAAAAAAGCGTGGCATGATTACTAGCCTGCCAGAATTAGAAAAAGGATTAGCAGAGATTAAGCGAGTCTCTTACAGAGGAAAACTAACAAAGAGATACGTGCGGTACTTAAATAATGAGGCAAAATTCTGGTCATCATGGGAGAATGAACTTAGACATTTACGATAAAGACATGTATAATAACCTTGTTGTCCTAGTTAGTAAGTGTGATGCGCCAAAGGCTTTTTTGTTGCAAAATGGAACCCGGAAGGGGCGTTCTGCCAACTATTTTGCAATCCTTTGGATTACATATCTAGCTGGGACAACCAGAACGTCCCTTTCGGGTTTTTGTATATAAATACTATGAAAAATAATAATGAAAAAATCACATATTTCCTCTATGCTCGTAAATCATCGGAGAGTGAGGATAGACAGGTCCAATCAATCGAGGATCAGATAAACCGCTTGAAGGAGCTCGCCAACAGTCAGAGTATTTCAATCAAAGAGGTGCTCACTGAGGCGAAGTCGGCCAAGAAGCCGAACTGCCGCCCCATCTTCACGAACATGCTTGAGCGCATTGAGAATGGAGAAGCTCAAGGTATTCTTTGCTGGCAAATAAATCGCCTTTCACGAAACCCTGTGGATAGTGGCACTCTAGGGTGGATGCTTCAGCAGGGTGCCCTAAAGTGTATACAGACAATGGACCGCCAGTATCTTCCAGACGACAATGTGCTCTTATTCAGCGTTGAGAGCGGAATGGCGAATCAGTTCATAATAGACCTCAAGAAAAATAGTATGCGTGGCATGATAGGTAAAGCCGATCGAGGATGGCTTCCCTCTCGTGCTCCTCTGGGCTATATAAACGACAAACTGGAGCACACTATTGTCCCAGACCCCGAACGCTTCCATCTAGTCCGAAAGATGTGGGACATGATGCTCACAGGAAACTACACGCCTGTACAAATATTAGACATTGCCAATAAAAAGTGGGGTTTTCGCACGCCAAAGACAAAGCGAGACGGCGGCGTTGAAATAGTCAATAGTGTTATTTATAAAATGTTCAGCAACATTTTTTATACAGGAACAAACTTTAAATGGGCTGGTAAAATTTATACTAACGGCAATCACACGCCGATGATTACGCTCGAAGAATATGATCGCGTGCAAATCATTCTCGGTAAAGACGGCAAACCACGCTCAAAGACACATAATTTCGCCTATACAGGAATCATTATTTGCGGAGGATGCGGTGGAAGGATAACAGCCACAGAGAAGATGAAACTAGTGAAAAAGACTGGAGGGTTAAAGATGTACACCTACTATCACTGTGGTCATCAAAAAAGAGATCATATCTGTAACCAAAAGGAGCGTATGACACTTGAGGAGATGGAGGAGCAGATTGATATTGAGCTTGAACGATATACGATCCTTCCAAAGTTTCGAGAATGGGCACTTGAGATACTCAACCGCGACAACGACAAGGAAATCGAGGTACGGACCAAAATATACGAAAATCAGCACAAGACACTTGCAGATGCACAGAAAGAGCTCGATACCCTTACCAAAATGCGCTACCGAGACCTTATTGATGACGAAACATTTATTAAAGAACGAGATCCTCTCAAGGAAAAAATTGAGCGATTGAAGGCAAATCTGCGAGGAACAGAAAGCAGAGCCGATAAATGGCTGGAGCTTACCGAGAAGACTTTTAACTTCGCTTGTTATGCACGCAAAGAGTTCATCAATGGCAATCTTGAGAGAAAGCGTGAGATGTTCTCGGCACTTGGTCAGAACTTTTTGATGAAAGGTAAAAAAATCGTTATAACGCCTAACGAATGGTTCGTCCCCATTGAAAAAGCGTATCCTGCGCTTGAAGCAGAATATAAACGATTAGAACTGGACAAAAACCTTACTGTTGAGGCACGAAATAGGGCTTTTGCCTCACTTATTCTCGAATGGGGTGCCTATCGGGAATCGAACCCGAGACGCCGCTGCCACAGAGCGGAGTTTTGCCTCTAAACTATAGGCACCATATATCCCGTCTTTAACTGTACGACGGTGGTTCCTCCTTTATACCACTTTTATGATTGGAAAGTCTAGCCAAAGCGTACATGAGGGACGACAGGCGGTTCAGATACGCGAGCGTCGCAGGACCAAGGGTGATCTCTTTTTTTTCAACGGCGGCGATCGCACGGCGCTCGGCTTTGCGGGCAAGGGTGCGGGAGACGTCGAACAGCGCCGCCAGTTCGGTGCCGCCGGAGATGAAAAAGGTCTTTATCGGCGGCAATTCCTTTTCGATCGCGTCGATGATGCTTTCCGTCTCGGTCACTTTTTCTTGCCCTATCTTTTTGTCTGCGCCAGCTGTTTCTGCTTGGACAGAAAAAAGACAATTCTGGACCCAATGGACGATGTCCGCTGGCGACTTTCCTTGAACCTGCCAAACCATGTCTGCCGACTTTACTTTTACCAAACCAAGAAAAGAATTGAGCTCATCCAAGGCGCCCAACGCTTCCGTCTGGCACGAGCTCTTCGACTTGCGCTCGCCCGGCTTTGAAGCAAAGTCTTTTGTCGTTCCCGCATCCCCTTTTCGAGTGTAAAGCATGATAGTGGTATAATTAACCAACAAGGCTATTATAATCCATAATCAAAAATCAAGTATGAAAAATTTCGCGGACGAATTCAAGACATTCATCATCAAAGGCAACGCCATCGACCTGGCCGTCGGCGTCGTTATCGGCGTCGCCTTCAATGCGGTGGTCAATTCCCTGGTAAAGGACATCATCCTAGGGTTCATTGCCAACATTTTCGCACAGCCAGATTTCAGCTCGTTCGCTTGGGGCGCCGTCAAGTGGGGCTCGTTCCTGAACAACATCATCAATCTGCTCGTCGTCGGACTGTCAGTGTTCGTCGTCGTCAAGATCATCAACAAACTGACCGGCTCAAAGATCGGCCAGCCGATGGCAGAGATACAATAAATATTCTGTGCTCGGGAGAGGACTTGCACCTCCACGCCTTACGGCACACGCACCTCAAGCGTGCTTGGCTACTAATTACAACACCCGAGCATTATCTTGTCAATAGATACTATCTATTCTTCCAATGACTCGCCTACTATACCTAATATCTTCATTACTTTCAACTTTTTTCGGGTTAAATAAATCGAATTTGGGTTTTGATACATTTTCCTTAAAAGGACCACCGATTCTCGTTTTGCGTATTTTAACTGATACACCGATTGATTAGGTGATAGCGGCTACCTATTATTATAAAAGAAAAAATCCCGCGCGGGACTTTTCTTTTATATCTATTTCGTCTCTTCTTTCTTTTCTTCTGCTGCTACTGCTTCGACAGGAGCCTCTTCGACCACTGGATCAGGAGTGTCCATGATGCGGCGCATCTGGTGACGGATCTCCTTGGCGGCCTTTTCGCGTATGAAATAGAGCTTTGCGCGGCGGACTTTGGAGCGCTTTATGAGTTCGACTTTGTCGATCGCTGGTGAGAAAAGAGGAAAGATGCGCTCAACGCCGACGCCGTCAACGACTTTGCGGACCGTGAAGGTTGCGCCAGCCTGCGTGCCGTGTTTGCGGGCCAAAACGAGGCCTTCGAATGCCTGAAGGCGGAACTTGTCCTTTTCCTTGATCTTTTGCCAGACGCGGACCGTGTCGCCGGCGCGCAAATCGAGCGCAGAACGCTTGTCGGTGTCGATCGATGGTGAGATTACTTTGTTTGCCATAGTGGAGATAACCTTATCATATAGGCCTTTTTTTGGCAAGAAAATCATAAATAAAAGGCCCGGACCGCAGTCCAGGCTTGAAAAACTACCATGTGCCGATCTGGTCAAGGATTTCATTGACAAGCCACCGCCGTGCTTTTTTTGGTACAGCTAGAGCGATAGAGCGCTTGTGTAAGGCCAAGCCAAGCTGTTCCTCGATATAGTCGATTGGATTTGAAAGCTTGCGTCTTGGCACATCGACTTCGAATGTTTCGTAAGCGTATTTCGAATCCGGCCGTTTATCTCTCCTTATCGTGACAACTGTGTATAGCATACTGCGCCTTTCTTTTTGGTTAACCTGGTTACACAATACATCACTTATTCATTTTTGTAAAGTAAAACACAGACCGGTTACGTGTTTCTTTGTATCGAATATTTTCTATAGCTTTACTTCTTTAAAATATTTTTGCAACGCATTCTCAAAATCCGGCGGCAAGGGCGCCTCTGCTTTCATCCTCTTGCCGTCAAAAGAATCCCAAGATATATAGCGCGCATGGAGGGCAAGCCGATCAAAGCCGAGAATGCGAGGCTTGCCGGAGCCATAGAGCGGATCGCAGACGACCGGATGATGTATCGCCTGCATATGGACGCGGATCTGATGGGTACGGCCTGTCTTTGGCTCGGCCTCGATGAGAGAAGCCGGGATAAAGATGCCGGGATTGTCGGGCGACTCTACTTTTGTGCCGCCTTTGACGGTGTACCAGGTCATGGCCGGGCGCATCTCCCCTTCTGCGCTCCTCGCCGACGACTTTTTCCTGAAGTCGCTCGAGCTCCTGCCGATCGGTCGGTCGATGATGCCGTAATTATCCTCGAATATCCCATGCACAAAAGCGAGATATTTCTTCTCGATGGTGCGCGCCTGGAATTGCGCCTTGAGGTGCGCGTAGCCTTTTGCCGTCTTTGCCACGAGGATGACGCCTGACGTGTCGCGATCGAGCCGGTGGACGATGCCAGGGCGCAGAAGATCCCCTCCATCAGCGAGATGAATAGTCTCTCCAGCGTCTTTTGATGAAGGAAACGTTTTGAGGACCCAATCAGACAAGGTCGGCTCCTTTGTCTCGCCCTCCTTTACCTTTCTTCCGTCGGAATGCACGATAAGACCCGCCGGCTTGTTTATAGCGGCTATATCAACATCCTCGTAGATTACCTGTATATTATTCATGATATTCATATTATATTTTTCTTAAGTCCTTCAATCCAACCAATTATCATAAGATGGAGTCTGGTGTCACAAACACCAATATCTAGAGTACCATACGGCAACGTTAAACGTCTGTTTTTTGATGCTTTGCTTTTTATTGAATATGTCTTGTAAAACTGATCTAGTGGAACACCTGTTACGTCTGACCAGAATCTCTCTGCTGATTTCACCGCATCCTGTGAATGAATATGTATATGTCCACGAAATCTTTTTTCTGGAACATGACAAATCTCTCTAAAAAATCTCATTACTATTTTTATCATCGCTGGGTCACTATTAGAAATGCGTGCCATCCCCCTATTAGACTTTCCTCCCTCTGCCCAATACAGGCCTATCCCAAGAATAAATAAACTTTCCTTGGTCAAAAAAGGAACTGAACTCGCGGCAATATTCATAATCTTTTTTCTCTTAATATCCTCATTTTTCAACCTGCTCTGACGGCGCTTCTCGATGATTTCTGGAGAATGAGAATATTGTTTGAGCTTGAGTTTTTGTTCCTTTGAAAGAACAACCTCTTTAACCCACGTACTTACACTGCCTCGAGCCGCACCTAATTTATGAGATATATCCCTCACAGATAGACCTCTTTGCCTCAAACCAATTGCTTTTAGTTTTTTATTGATCACACTGAGTATTATACTACATATAATATATTCAAGGAACGTAAAAAGCGTGTTGATTGATTAAGTATCGATTTTCCGCTATGCTTTCATTGCTGCGCGATTAGCTCAGTTGGTAGAGCAATCGATTTACATTCGATTGGTCGCAGGTTCGAGTCCTGCATCGCGCACATATGGAACATCTCAAAGAAAGTTCAAAAGAAGAAATTATTTCCTCTGAAAAAGGCGAACTGCTTGGTCTTGAAAAACAAGGGAATTTCGTCTTTCATGGGACTGCAGCAGATATAGATATCCTTGAACCAAGACAAGCAGTCGATACAATAAAAGGTCCAGACAGAGATCCTGCGATTTTTGCCTCGTCTTCTGCTGAATTCGCGATTTTCCACGCAATAATCAATGGAAAAAACGTACATGATGCAATCTCTGAATCCGGTGCTGACCAAAACAAAAAAGACGGCTCCTATAAATTGAAATTTGGACTGCCCAAAGGCATATTGGATCAATTGCCCGATTCTGCTTGCGGGTGGGTATATGTCTTTAACAAGAAGGATTTCAAAGAGATACCTGATCGCTATGTAGAATTTGAAAGCAATATCGCAGTGACGCCAATAAAGAAGATACAGGTCTTTAAACGTGACCTTCCTTCCGACATCGAAGAAATTAAAGGGTAATTGTTACGGCGTGACTTGAACAGTCACACACATCTTGAAATCAAACAAGTTAAAGAAAAAACACCCGGATCGGGTGCCTTTTCTTTTCCAAATGCCGACGGAATTACATTGTCGGAGCGGTCGCGTCTTTCTTGCAGCATGAACAATCCTTCTTGTGCGTAGCGACGAGAACTATCGCAGAAAGGCCGACGAGGACATAGATCGTAGACTCGACCATCGGCCATGAACCCAAGAGCTGATTCACGACATTCCAATTGGCGCCGAACCACATACCGAGGCCGACGAGACCCCAGTTCAAACCGCCGATGATGAGAAGGATAAACGAGACGATATGTGTTGCTTTCATATATAAAAAATTAAAGCTATTAAATAATTGACCTGAGTCTAGTATATCACTCAAACTGAACAACGTGTGAATAAAGTATGGAAAACTTTATGACCTTGAAAAACCCTTATCTAAGACCAGAATTGCTTGGGTTAGAACCGTATGCTACAATAATGCGATGCCATATAAGGATAGAGAAAAGCTTTACGCAGCCCAAAAAAGGCACAGACTGAAGATTCGGGGAAAGTTGTTCGATTTCCTTTCAACTAAATCTTGTGTCGACTGTGGTGAAAAAGATCCGATAGTTTTAGAATTTGATCACAAAGACAAGGAGAACAAATTCAAAATTGTTGCTAAAATGCTATCGGGGCATTATTCATGGCAATCAATCGAGCAAGAGATCGCCAAGTGCGATGTAAGGTGCGCGAATTGCCACAGACGAAAGACATACATTCAGCAAAAATCTTGGGGAAGAACCAAGCCCTTGTAGTTTAATGGATAAAACTGCGGACTTCTAAGCCGCTGACGGAGGTTCGATTCCTCCCAAGGGCACCATTGTTAGGAAATTAAAACGTAAAATTGCTTCGCAACAATACGATCACAGCGACGGGTCTGTCGGCCCGTCATACCCTCTCAAAAGGGCTGACGTCGTCTGGACTTTTGCGCCAAAAGAAGCAATGAGGCTTTCGAGGCCTTTCTGATCAAAACCTGCCTTGACCTCTACCGCAGCCGAAGCTTGCGGTGACGCAATGCCGTCAGAGTTTATGAGATAGAACAACCATCCGGCGTAGGCCATCAAAACCACCGTGACGATAAAGCTGACCGCCATGATTATCGTCCACCCGATGTACACGTCTTCGGTGAGGCGCTCGCGCAAAGAGCCGTGCTCTGAAGAGTAGACAGGCTTGGGGGCTTTTTTAAAATGAAGCAGATTTTTTATGTTCATGATGATGATAGGACGGATATATCGAGAGAGGCAGTCCAGCGAGGAGCCGGTTTGATCGTTGAGCCGGGCTTTGCCGGCGAACCCTGCGATTCGCTCATATAAAGGTCTTTTATGGAAATAGCGTACGGCAGATTTTCCACCATCCCTATCGCGCGCATCACGTTTGGCCAGGTGCCGCTCACAGTTATCGCGGCAGTGACTATGCTGTGCGAGGAACCGCCGTCGGCGCTGTCAGAGAGCGACGACAAAGACAGCGTCGAGCCGGTTGCAGGACCGATGGCCTCGACCGCATCGATGAACGGCACTGCATCGTCCGATGAGACAAAGAAGGACGGCAATAACCCGCGATCATCCGTAGTGCTTTGATACATTATCTCCATATTCTTTGCTTCGGTCACCTGCTCTGAAGCGGCCAGAACCTCTGACTTTACGAGAGCCTCTTCCTGCGCTTTTGTGACTGTGTCTCTGTACATGAAGGTGTAAGCTCCGCAAGCCAACAAGAGGGTCATGATGGACAAGGTGATCATTATATAATGTTGTAATCTGATCTTTTTCATTGTTTTTTCATCGTAGCCGTCATGCTCATTGAGAACTGTATGTGCATTGCCGAGGCGAGGTCGGAGATGGGAACCGTCACTCCAGAAAAGTCTTGGTCCCCTTCAAGGATGTTCTTGAACGTCACAAGATCGCTCCTCGTGTCTGCCAATCCTTGGATGCTGACTGCCATCGAATCGGGGCCGTTGCTCGACACATTGAACGAAGAGATCGTGATGCCTTCGGGCCGCAGGGCCGCAATGCGCAAAACGACCGGGGACAAGGGCGGCAACATAGCGGATGAAAGAGCCGTCACGAGGTCGCCCGCAGCCGACAGGCCCGATGTAATGGAAGCGGTATCGGTAGCGATGCCGTTCTTTGCAGATTGAGCGTCGCTCACAGCAGATCGCTCGCCGAGGCTCGACACAGCGTACGACGGCAGCAGAAAGACTGTAGCGATCAAAACGGCCAACGAGACAAAGAAGACAAAAACGATGAAAAACCTGACGTGGTATTCGTTCTTTAGGATCTTTACGGTTTTTGGCGGCAATAGAGCGTGGTACATGTCTTTGTTTTAGTTGCGCTTTGGCAGAGCCAGGCCTGCGGCTACTGCATACTCGAGGGATTCGTCCCGCGAGATCGGCGGTATATAGGCGTCATAGGAAAAAGCGTTCGCCCACACGTCAGCCATCCTCGTCTTTGGCATCGCGTGCGACACCACCGACAAAGCGCTGACCACCCGCGAGGCGTGGTGGCCGCAAACAATTATCTCGCTCACGCCTTCCCCTTGGCCATGCTCTGCCCAATACCCATAGACCCTCTTTATCTCGACGCGGATCGGTTCGACATTGAACTCCTTTTCGGCGGTGAAAGGTTCCCATGGCATCGTCGAAGTAAAGAGCACGACTCCTTCATCGACTATATAGAAGCCGATCTTTTCGCTCATGAGATGGATTATCAGCTTTGTGTCGGTATCGGCGTTCAGCACGATGGCGCGTGCGAGCGATTTCGGCACCACTTCGAATGACACCGGCAGAAGGCCTGCGGCTTCGAGAACTGAAAGATAGCTCTCGACGAATTTGCGCGGAGCAACCGAGACCGAGGCGGTATGCTTTCCCTCCGGCAAGAGGTCCCTGATCAGATCGAAATAAAAAACGGCATCCCCCGGCGGCAACGGCACATTCTCAGCGAGCCGAAGCTCGATGTTCTCGTGGATCTCTGCCGCCGTCCCGTTCGGCACTTCGGTCTTGAAGAGATACATGCGCTCTTCGGGCAAAGACGCCTTGACGTACGTTATCTTTAATTCGTCGGCAAGCGATTTGACGGCGCCTGTCAGAGCTTTTTCATCACGGATGATGCCTGATTCCACGATGCCTTTTGGGAGAGGCCTCGAACCGAAGCGGTCGATCTTGAGCCCGGAATGAGCGTGATGATACATGAGGCAATGCACGGCTGAATCGCTTATGTCGATGCCTGCATACGGCATCTCCAGAAATTTCGGCGGAGGGAAGATTTTGAAGAAAGAAGACGTCTTCATTGGTTACCATTGTAACGCAAGAATGCGAAAGTATAAAGGGAAAATTAAGTCGAAAGTACCTAGTACCAAGTACCTAGCAAATACGATTTTGCATCAAAAAACTTGGGACTGGGCACTAGGAACCTTTTAAAGGCCGGCTTCTTTTTGCTGCATAGTATTCCCGCACTGGCGGAATGAGGGAGAGGATGACGATGAGGATGATGATCGGCGTCACGTATGAATCGGCGTTCGGCACGACGGCGCCCAGGCCAAAACCAAGTGCCAAAATGCCAGCCGTCCACAAAAGACCTCCGATGACGTTGTACGAGGCGAAGACCCGGTAGCTCATATTCCCTACTCCCGCCAGTATCGGTGCGAACGTGCGCACGATCGGGATAAAGCGCGCAAGGATGATCGTTTTCTTGCCATATTTTTCATAAAAATGCTTCGATCGTTCGATATGTTTTTTGTTAAAGAAGAAAGAGTCCTCTTTGGTAAAGATCCGTGGGCCGATCTTCCTGCCAAAAGCGTATCCAACGCTGTCGCCGAGGACCGCCGCCACAAAAGCACCGACAAAAAGCGCGACAGGAGAAAATAATCCTTGCGAAGCCAAAAAACCAGCAGTAAAGAGGAGTGAATCGCCGGGCAAGAAAAAGCCGAAAAAGAGCCCTGACTCGGCAAACACGATGGAGATGACGCCGGCGAGCCCGAGGGCTTTTATGAGAAATTGAGGATCAAGGAAAGTATGGATAGTTTGAAGCATGAGAATGATGATATGGGATAACTGACCTAAGAAATTTCAAACGACCAAATCCAAATGGCAATTCAATGTCAAAATCCAAGAATCGAACGTTTGAAATTTGAGTTTCGGATTTGATTGGACATTCGAGCTTTGAAATTGGCAACTTTTATATCGCCTGTGTGCCTGGTTGTATCGAGCTATTCGGTTCAAGCAGAGAAAAATTGCCGGCCGCGTCAGACAATGCAAAGAGCATGCCGTTCGACTCGAGGCCCTTTATCATCCTCGGCTCGAGATTCGTCACGAACATGCACGTCCGGCCGACGAGCACGGCCGGATCGGGAAAATACGCCGAGATGCCGGAAATGATCTGACGCGGCGCGGAAACGAAGGTTTTTATGGCGGCTTGGTCCGGAGCTGCAGCGATTCCAGGAGCTGCAGGAGTAGCAGGAGTAGCAGCCGCGGCCGGCTCGACAACAGGTGCAGCTGCCGGAGCATCAACAGGAGTACCTGGAACAGCGACAGGAACTATTTCCTTTTTCTCGCCAAAATCGACCGACAGCTTGAGCAATTTGTCGGTATTGGGTATTTTTTCGGCCGAAAGTATCTTGCCGGCACGGATCTCTACTTTTTTAAAATCGTCAAATGTAATCATAAAGGATATGATACAAGAAAAAATTAATAATGACTAGTTGTTATGCATTCAAGCACTTCAAGTGGCGGACCAACTCTTCTTTATTCCGGCTAGCGAGAAGCGGCGTGGCCGCTTGCGGACAGACGAACGAGCGACGACGGAACAAACGAGTAAATACTCCGCGGCTCTGCTGCGAGGTAGTTTATTAGAAGCTGAATTCAAAATAGTTGATAAGCGGTTAATTGAACCTATCACAATTTGTGATAGGTTCTGAATTGGTTAGAAGGCAGAATTTACGATGCATAGAGGAAGGTGGTCAACCTTTTTTAAAAGGGGTGAATTTTAGTCGTAGAATTATACGGAATTTAGTGATAATTCTTATTAAATGGCTAAACTACGCAGAGAATTTAAACAAACCGTAGGATTATACGATTCAAAATGAGGTGGCTTTAAAACACACATGGCTACGCCCCGTTCGATTTGTAGTTACACCCTATTCTTTTTGGTTTTCCTTGTTCTTCTTGTCCAAAAAGCTCTGCAAGATGAGCGCGGCAGCTGAGGCGTCGTGCAATTCGTTCTTGCCCTGAAAGCGCTGCGCCGCATAGCTCGTCATGAACTCCGGCTCGAGAATGACCTGCATGCCCTGCTTCTCGAGCGCCGCCTTGAACGGAGCGATCTTTTCCATGATCGAATTGTCATTGCCTTTATAATCTTTTGACTCGCCTATGACAACTGCTACCACCTCGATCTCCTTGACCAAAAAAGAAATTTTATCAATCAACGTGCCGTCGTTCGGCAATACTTCTTTTGGCATTGCGAACTGGCCAGCCTCGTCAGAAACTGCGATGCCAACGCGCTTTTTCCCATAATCGATGCCGAGGTATTTCATATGCGGATGGGGTGAGATTCGAACTCACGGTCCCCTTGCGAGGACGACAGTTTTCAAGACTGTTCCATTAGACCACTCTGGCACCCATCCATTGCTACTGATACTCTCATTTTTTGCGGATATTTTCAATACGCCGAAGGAAAAGCCGAAAGGAAAAGCTCCCGCGAATCTTTTGAGGAATTCAGGGGGAGCTTTTAATGCGCAGTGTCGGCAAGCTGGTTTTCCTTGAACCAGCGCGCAAGCTTTGAGACGGTCAGGCGGCCCTGTGGCAACGGCGACCGCTCCTTTTCCTGTTTCAGCTCGACACGGGCCGACAAGCCTTCTACGAGGCGCGGGACGCTTTCATGCTCGACGGGAGGATCTTGGCCGTATATCACCACAAGGTCAAGAAACTCACCGATCTGCATCTTGAAGTATCCTTCTGCTTTCAAGCCATTGTTGGCGGCTCCGCCACTGCTCTGATCAGGCGGGATATTCATATTTCTCCTTTCTCTTTTGTTGTCAACGGAATCGTGCGCGGCTGCCCCAAGGGACAATATGCACAACTTTCACCCCAAAGGTAGCACGGAAATGCTATTATTGAAAGCATGGAACCTATCATCTCTTGGGATACCCTCGAACGGCACCACACAGAGAAGAATTCTGACTGGTACTGGGCTGTCGGCATCATCTCGTTCACGGTGGCCGCATTGGCCTTCATGTTCGGCCAGGTCATATTCGGCATCCTCATCGTCGTCTCGGCTGTGGCTTTGACGCTCCGCGCTTCGGTGGCGCCCCGGATGATCCATGTCGAGATCAACGACCGCGGCATCGTTCTAAACGACGCCTTGTATCCATTCTTGCATCTCGAATCGTTCTGGATCAATCCGCACAGCTACCCGCCAAAGATCATCCTCAAATCGCAAAAGACGTTCATGCCGTTTCTGAACATCCATATCGGGCCGGATGTCGACCCTGAGAGCGTCAGGGAGGTGCTGTTGACCTACATCGCCGAGACCGAGCATGAGGAGCCGCTCACGATACGATTGATGGAACGGCTGGGATTTTAAAAGCCGAAGCAAGCACGTGAAAAAAACGCCGTCGGGCGTCTTTTTTCATTGTTTGATATCGTCAGTTCGATGCAGATCTATTCCTTGGCTTCTTTTCCTGCCTCTTTTTTCAAAGGAAAACCGAGATATTCAAGGAGGGCAAGAGTGTGATTCGTGTCCTTTGAGGTTGTGACGACGGTGGCTGCGAGGCCAAAAACGTCTTTGAGGTCTTCGTCGGCTGTTTCTGGGAAGATGGTGTGCTCCTTTATGCCGAGAGTGTAGTTGCCCATCTCATCGACGGTGCGGGAAAGTCCGCGGAAGTCCTTTGTGCGCGGCAGGGCGATGTGGACGAGGCGATCAAGGAAGTCATACATCCGGGCGCCGCGAAGCGTGATCTGGTAGGCCAACGGGTCGCCGGTGCGCGTCTTGTAGGTGGCGATGGATTTCTTTGCGGTGCGGGTGGCGGGCTTTTGGCCGGTGATGCGAGCGAGGCGCTCGGCGATGAGGTCTATCTTCTTCTTGTCCTTTGTCGAGCCGAAACCGACGTTGATGACGACTTTCTCTACGCGCGGCGTCTGCATCGGATTTTTTATATGCAAATTGCCCTTCAAATGCTCGAAGGCGTGGGCCGATCTCTCTTTCATTGTTATAAATTGATCTTTTTTCATGGAAATTAGTTTATGAAGTTCCTAGTTCCTAGTCCCAAGTTGAATGTTTGATCGCATTTACTAGGTACTAGGAACTCGGTACTATATTACTTTTTCTTTAAATCCTCGACATTCATGACATTGGACGCTTGCATCGGAACCGATCGTTCCACCACTTGGCCCTTTTGGCCTTCTTTCCTGGCTCGCTCGTGCTTCTTGTAGACGTTGACGCCTTCAACGAGCACCTTGCCGAGCTTTGGAAAGGCCTTCAAGACTTTTCCTGTCTTGCCTTTGTCCTTGCCGGTCAATATTTTTACGATGTCGTTTTTCTTTATATGCATGGTATTAATTTAAATCAAAATGCGACGATGATTGTATTTGTTTTTGAATTTAAGTTTTGCATTTTGAATTTTGAGTTTTGTATTTGATTTACACTATTTCGGACGCCTTTGACGCTATGGTCTGGAAGCCTTTTTCCTGGAGCTCGCGCGGTATAGGACCGAATATGCGCCCTGCGATCGGCTCTTTCTTGCCCTTTTCGATGATGATGACGGCGTTCTCGTCAAAACGGATGTATGAGCCGTCCGATCGGCGGAAAGGCTTGGTCTGGCGGACGACGACGGCCGTGAGGATGTCTTTTTTCTTGACTGTCTTGCGCGGTTCGGCTTTTTGCACCGACAAGACGACCAGGTCCCCTATTTCAGCAGTGCGCTTCTTTGACGAGCCGAGCACCTTGAAGATACGGCCGATCTTTGCGCCGCAGTTATCAGAAATTTTTACGATTGAGCGTGGTTGTAACATATTTGTCTTGAATCAAGATTCAAGATTCATGATTCAAGAAATCTGCTCTTGAATCCTGAATCTTAAATCCTGAATCTACGAAATTACTATAAAGGCTTTCTGTTTCGACATCGGCCTGCATGACTCTATAGTCACCTTGTCGCCGATCTTCTTTGTGTTTCCAGCGTCATGGGCCTTGAGGCGAAGCGTCTTTTTCATGAATTTATGGTACTTTGGATGCTTCACGAAGCGCTCGACGGTGACCACGATGGTGTCTTTCATCTTGTCCGAGACGACAGTGCCCGAAAGCTGCATTCGACGAACAGGAACAGCCGCTTTTGCATCAGCTACGGTCTTCGTATTCTTTTGTGCGGTTTCTTTTGCCATGGTGGTTTATTTCGTCCGCTTGCTCTTTTCAGCCTTCATCGCTTCGTTCTTCTTGGCTGAAAGCGTGGTCATGATGCGAGCGATCTCGGTGCGGTGCTCCCTGCCCTCCTTGACGTTCTTGGCCTTGCCGCCGGTCGAACCAAATCGGAACGTCCTCAGCAACCCCCTCTTTTCAGCGAGAAGGCTTGCAAGATCGGCATGTGTTTTATTTATATAGTCTTTCATCAGAGTCTTTATACTACGGATATATTCGGATTATGCAAGCTCTCTCGAGACGATCTTGGTTTTGACCGAGACCTTTGTGCCTGCTTTGCGCAATGCTTCGACTGATTCCTTGTCGCCGACGCCGTCGATCTCGAAGAGGATGCGGCCAGGCTTTATCTCGGCGACGAAGCCGACCGGCTCTCCTTTTCCTTTTCCGAGCTTCACTTCCGGAGGCTTTTGGGTGTATGGCCTGTCAGGAAAGATGCGCACCCAGATCTTGCCGCTCTTTGTGGCATAGCGCGTCATGACTTTGCGGGCAGCTTCGATCTCGTTCGAGGTGATGCGGCCGAATTTCGTCGCCTTGAGGCCATATGATCCAAAGGCAAGAGCGATGCCGCGCGTCTCGACGCAGTTTTCGAGCTTCTTGACGTTTCTGCGGCCGGTGTGCCACTTTCGATGTTTTACTTTTTTTGGGAATAGCATGGTAGTAAGTTTAAAATGCAAAATTCAAAACGCAAAACTTAAATGCAACAATGCATGTATTTGTTTTTGAATTATACTTTTGCATTTTGAGTTTTGACTTTTGAATTATTAAAGATATCGCCTTTGTATATCCAAACCTTTATGCCGATGTCGCCATAGGTCATGTGGGCGCGCTCACGGGCAAAATCGATGTCTGCGCGCAGCGTCTGGAGAGGGATGCGGCCTTTCTTCAATTCCTCGGAACGTGCGATATCCGTGCCGCCGAGGCGGCCTGACAGACGTACGCGGGCGCCGCCGACATCTCGGTTAGCTGTGATCTTTTCGATCGACTGCTTCAAAACGCGGCGGAACGGCAGGCGCTTCTCGAGGCCTTCGGCTATCATCATGGCGGCGATGGCGGCGTTCGATTCAGGGCTCCTGACCTCTTCGATGTCAATCTTGAGCTCCTGGCCGGCGAGGTCGATCTTGTTCTTTTTGAAGAGCTTCAATATCTTGTTCCTCAATGCCGTCATTCCCTCCCCTTGTCGGCCGATGATCATGCCCGGACGGGACGTGCGGATAGTGACTTTGATGGACTTTTGGTTGCGCTCGATGGCGACGTCAGCGAGGTAATTGGCGCGGAGTTCTTCGACGAGGAATTCTCGGAGGATGAGGTCTGCTTTCAAGGAGCTGCGATAGCTCTTGCCCGTGCCGAACCAGCGGCTCTTCCAGTCGCGGATGATCCCCAAACGGTGTGAATATGGATGTACGGAGTGTGACATGTTAATTAAAAGTTAAAAATGCAAAATTCAAAATGCAAAACTGAGATGCAGAAATGTTTGTATTCTTCTTTGAATTATTATTTTGCATTTTGAGTTTTGAGTTTTGGGTTTGTCTTTTCGACCTTCGGAGCGAGCACAAGACTCACATGCGACGTGCGCTTCAATATCCTGTTCGCCATGCCGCGGGAACGTGGCATGCTGCGCTTTAAAACTTGCCCTCCATCGACGCGCAATTCTTTTATCATGAGCGTCTCTCGCTCGATCTGGAAATTGTTCTTTGCGTTGGCGATCGCGCTCTCGATGAGGACGACCAACGGGTCGGCGGCTTTTTTAGGCGTATGAGAAAGGATGAGGATGGCCTCATCGACGGACTTGCCACGTACAAGATTCGCGGCCACGCGGACTTTTCGGGGAGAGATTCTGTGATTGTTGAGGGATGCTGTTATCATGGATGATTATTTCTTGTCCCCGGCTGTCGTAGCGGCCTCTTTGGCTGACTTTGCGGCGGCTACTTCGGCTTCCTTGGCCTTCAACTCGATCTCCTTTTGCATCTTGCCTCCATGGCGGAGGAATTTCTTCGTAGGCGAAAATTCACCGAGGCGGTGTCCAACCATGTCCTCGGTGACCAAAACGTCTATATGTTGCTTGCCATTATAAACACCAAAGGTAAAACCCACCATTTCAGGCGAAATGGCTGAACGGCGGTACCATGTCTTTATAGAAGCCGTCGTTGCAGCTTTCTTGCCGGCGATCTTTTTCAAGAGCCGTTCCTCGACGAATATGCCTTTTTTGAGCGATCGTGCCATTTTTAGATAAAAAACAAGCCCGGACGAGCTTGGTTGCATCTTAACAGAGCCGTTGTTTGAAGTCAATACTCCATGCTAGAATGTGTTTGTATCAGTAACTTCCACAAACTATGCTTCAACAAATAATAGATTGGATCCCGGCAGCGATCATCGCCATCATCGTCGCGTTCATCGTCATTCTCATATGGCGAAAGCTTCACGACAACGAGGGATTGAAGTATGAATTCGTCACCATTATCACCCACAAGTTCCGCACGCCTCTCACTCACATCAAATGGATACTCGATGACCTCATTCGGAGCGAGCCCGATGCGTACCGCAGGGAAAATCTGACCCAGATCCAGAAAGCAAACGAAGACCTCGTCAAACTGATCGCGGCTCTCATAGAATTGATGGACGGGCCGAACTCGAAAGAGTCGTCGTACAAATTCGAAAGGATCGATCTTGTAGCAATGATCAAAGAGAACTATGCAGCGACGGAGCGCTTCTTCAAAGAAAAGAACATATCTGTCTCGTTCTATTTTTCCGCGCCAGAAATCTTCATAAAAGCAGACCATTCCCGCGTCGAATTCATACTGCTGACTATCCTTGAAAATGCCTATATGTATTCGTTCTCTGGAAGCATCGTCTCGATCGCAGCGACGATCAAGCGCAAGAACGTCATTTTTTCTGTGACAGACAATGGCATCGGCATCGATTCATGGGACATGTCCCATGTGGCCACCAAATTCTTCCGGTCAAAGCAGGCAAGAGCGATGGATACAGAGGGCTTTGGCGTCAATCTCTATCTCGCTCGCTCGATCATAGAGCGCCATCATGGAAAGCTCATCATCTATTCTGACGGGCTGAAAAAAGGCTCGACGTTCAGCGTTATTTTGCCGATGGCAAAATAAGGGGCAACACGTCTCGAGCATGCGTCTCGTAAAATGAAAATTTGCCATCGTCAGCCACGATAACCCAATCAACGGATTCGTCCCATGCATTGAGCACCAACCTCGTCTCAGAAAAAAGCTTTTTGGAGCATATTCCTATGCGCACCCAATCAGCAGGGACCGATGAAAGGAACCTATCATACCATCCCCACCCTCTGCCGTGACGACCGCCGAACCGGTCGAATTTTTTTCCAGGGACTATAATGAATCCTCGCGATCCGTAAAACTTTTTTGCGACCTCTGCACCGAATGCTTTCGGATCTGCGTTCTTGTCGAGCGAAACAGTTGCAATTGTCGTTGGCAATGCAAAAGGCATAGCATGAGGAATAATCTCCGCACCGATCGGTTCATACACCACACAGAAATCGCTATTGGAGATAACGGCTTCGATTTTCTTATACGCATCCATATCTATGATCATTTCATTATGCGAGAATTTCTTTGCTTCAAAATATCCTCTTCTGAACAATACAGGCTTCGAATATCCCCCGCTAGATAGAATGACCCTGTGATAAGGAGCACATCTTCAGATTTTAGAAGCTGTTTTGCGGCCACGTATGCCTGTATCGGATCAGAATACAGTTTAATTGAACTCACATCATGAATATATTTTTGCGCTTCTTGCGCGAGATATTTTGGATTGACAGCTTGGCGACCGGCAACATCAAAGCGCGTAACGAAAATCATATGTGCTTTTGGAACGATCAGTTTTAGCATGGTCTTCCAGTCCTTGTCGACAGATATAGAAATAATGAGAAATAGCCTTTTATATTTCAATCTTTCTAGATTATAGATAACGCTCTCGATCTTTGATGGGTTATGTGCGCCATCAATGACGACAAGAGGGCTGTTTTCAAGCACTTCAAACCTTGCGGGAAGATTATCTGTATAGGGAAGATCATCGGGATGTTCGATGAACTTTAGATACGAACATATCGAACCTGCGAGAAGGCGGTTGCACGATCCATAGCCAAGACCTTTAATGTCGAGCGGATTGTAACTCGCACAGACTAAACCGCATTTTTTCTCAAAGATGCTCAATATTTTTGGGTCGTTCTCTGTGGTAAAAAAAACGCTGCCCTTTTTTATAATACCTGACTTGTCTTTGGCAATGTCGCTTCGTCGCGCACCAAGAATAGCAGTATGGTCAAGACCAACGTTCGTGATAGCCGTGACAAGGGGTTTTTTGATTATATTAGTAGCATCATAACTGCCGCCCAAACCAACTTCAAGCACGACATATTCGCATTTTTCTTTTTTAAAGTACACGATCGCAACAGCGAGGATCAGTTCAAAATATGACGGAGCGCCATGCCGGCCATATTGCATAGATCTATCGATATATGGTTTGAGATATTCTACGATATCAGCAAATGCGAGCGGGTCGATATATCGGGAACCGATTTGTATCTTTTCGATAGTGCTGGTGACAAAAGGCGAAGTGAAAAGGCCGGATTTCTTGCCGCTTTTTGTGAGCGCGTGATGGACAAGGGTGGCCACGCTTCCCTTTCCAGCAGTGCCGGTTATATGTATGTATTTGAAACCATTTTCAGGATTTCCGAGCAGATCGAGAAAATCTTGCATGCGTTCCAAAAACATCTCCGGCCGAGGATGGGATTTCAGATTCGCTTTCTGATACCCGCCTGAAATATTGCCCAACGCTTCAAGATAGCGCACGGCGGCATAATAACGATCGAATCTTCTGTCCATTTTTCGTTTCTTCATGGCAATCACTATAGCGCAGAGAGATATAAAAAAGAAGGCTCCGAAGAGCCTTCTGTGAAGATGCTTTGTTCATGCATCGGTGTCCATCGCCTTGAGCACGTCGAGGTACAATTCCTCGACGATCTTCTCTTGGGCTTTGCCGATCGTGGCATAATGGTCAAGACCGGGCGCCGAATTGATCTCGATGATCCAATGAGCGCCTTTTCTTGGAGCCTCTCGTATGTCGCCGCCAATCATAAGATCGACGCCGCACAGACGCAGGCCCATATCGCGAGTGACATCCACAGCAAGCTTTTGGAATGCAGGGTGGACGATGGCTGTGACGTCTTTTGAATCGCCGCCAGTCGAAAGGTTCGCATTATCAAGCAAATATACGATCTGCCCCTTTCGAGGACGAGATGCGAACGACAGACCTTGCCGTGATAATTTATCTGCAATGCGCCGATCGTCAAGTTTTAGGATGGTATCTCGCCCCGTACGCTTGAACATTTTTTGTTTGGAAAGGAGCAATGCTTGTATCGATGATTTTCCATCACCAGTAACAGAGAGCGGTATGCGCTCGTACGCCGATATCACGCGGCCATCAAGGACGACCAAACGATAGTCGTGACCAGTGACGAGCTGCTCGACAAGGATCATGGAATCTATCTTCGAAGCGGCACGGAAAGCCGTTTCAAAAGCACGCCGTGTACTAACAGCAAAAACACAACGGCCCTGGCTTTTACTGTTTGGCTTGACAATGACCGGCCAACCAAGCTTTCTTGCATAGCGGTAGGCCGCGGTGATGCTTTCGTAGGAATGGATCTGTGCTGCCCATTTTTCCGTACAAAATGCTTTGCCGGGAATAATCGGATAACCCATCCTACCCATAAAGAATTTTGCATAATCCTTGTCACGGGCGATGTCCGAGGCACCCATACGATTGAGATCAAGCGTCGAATAGCGAAAATACCGTCTACGACCGCTTTGAAACACAATTTGACCTACCTTACCCCATTTCGGTTCCAAAATCACTTTCGCTCCAATTTGAGGAGCGATCTTCTTTAGAACCCTAGCTACAAGATTAATTTTCATATTTTTCCTTTGGTTGAATTCACAATGAACTCAACGCAACCTATCACAAAACACGATTTATGTCAAAGAAATCGTAATCTATTCGTATCGCAAAGCCTCAATCGGGCTTTTTTTGCTCGCCTGACGGGCCGGATAGCCGCCAAAGACGAGGCCGATGACCGCAGAGACGGTGAGCCCCAGAATGGCGCCTGACCATGGAAAGACGAACTGCCAGTTGATCGCCAAAGCGTGCGACAATATGAACGCGATGAGAAATGCGAGACCGGAACCGAGCAAAATGCCGACAACGCCGCCGATGACCGTCAGGAGGACCGCCTCGAGAAGGAATTGGGAAAGGATGTCGCGATCCTTCGCGCCGAGCGCCTTGCGCAGACCGATCTCGCGGGTGCGTTCCGTCACCGAGACAAGCATGATGTTCATGATACCGACGCCGCCGACGAACAATGCGATCGATGCGACAGCGACGAGGAACCAGGTCAAAGCCGATGTGATCGTGCCGAGGGTATTCGCCAGGCTCTGCTGAGTCTGCACGGTAAAGTCGTCCTTTGTCGTGTCAGTGATGCCATGGGATTCTTCCAGAGTCAGCTTGATATCGGCAGCAGCTACTGGAACAGTAGCGTCAGAGCTCGCTTGCGTGATGATGCGGTTATAATATTTCTGCCCCGTCACATAGGTCATGGCAGTCGTATACGGCATGATGACCATCGAGTCGAAATCGAACAGCGTTCCGCCGCCGGATTTCGGCAACACGGCGACCACGCGGAAATTCCTCCCTTTTATAGTTATGTTTTGATTCAAGGGATCCTGATTCTCGAAAAGATAGTTCGCCACGTCCGCGCCGATGACTGCCACGCTCGACATAGAATCGACGTCAGATTGATCAAAGAACTCGCCCTCCGCCGGATTGATATTGAAAATGCTCGCCATGAGGTCGGTGCCGCCGAAGACCGTGACCTGATAATCGTTCGATCCGTACGAAGCGGCATCCGAGCCGATGACGACGGGCATGAGAGAGACGAGGTCGGGCACGTTCGATTTGCTAAGGAGTGCGGTCACGTCTTTTGGTTTCAGCGAATCGCTATAGAGGGCGGATACGTTCGACGGGCTCGTCGAGACCTGGCCGGGGATGATAGCGATCGTGTTCGTACCGAGGCCTTGTACCTCGCCGAGGATGAGGTTCTGCGCCCCTGCGCCGAGCGACACGACAAGCATGATAGCCGTAATGCCGATGACGATGCCGAGTATGGTCAAAAGCGACCGCGATCGGTTCGTGCGGAGGCCGGTGAATGATGTTTTGAATAGGTGGCGTAGTGTCATAGTAATTAGTGCAAAATGCAAAAGGTAAAGTGCAAAATTTGGATAAAGATGATTTTCATATGTCTTCCAGAGGATAGATATCTAGAGCTACTTCCTCGTAAGGGTGTATCTTTTTTATCGCCTTGATTACTGTTTGTAATTTTTCTCTCGAGCAAACTGCTTCAATTTTCTCTTCGACTACTTCTTCAGGCTTGCCGATAGACCCAATATGAGGATGAGCACCTTCTTCCGGTTTAAATCTGCCAACACCCTTTGAAGAAAAAGAACAGAAACTGTAGTTCCCGATCTTACCAGCGCCAGCTTTGCCCATAGCATCACGGACAGAGTCTGTATGGGTTTCTGGTACAAAGACCACGATTTTTACAAATTTTGATTTCATATTTAGAGTTTACTATTTTTTGACCTTCAGTGTAATGACACTTTTTCCAAGCATTCTAGATATCTCGATTGTTTCTTTGATAAGTGGTTCCATTCTTGAAGCTGAGATAAGCTTACTCATCTTAAAAAGACCCATCCAATAAGTAGATTCTCGAGCACTTTTTAAGGCAATTTCATAATATCTTTTGAATTCCAATTTGGAAGTGGCTGCCTGCGCTTCAGTGATGTTTGCTCCAATAGACATAGTAGAGCGCAATACTTGATCACTAATAACCCAAGCTGCTTTTTTCTTCGGCAAGTCTTCACAAAGCTCAATAATATTCAAGCTCAAGACAAAAGCTCTCGCCTTCACATCATTTTTTAGTTTTGCATTTAATTTTTGCATTTGTTTTAAAGCTTTGCACTTTGCATTTTGCCATTTACGTTTATTTTATATACTCCGAATCGGCACTCAACCTATTCTTCACCTTCACATCGCTCTCGATCTCGCCGTCCATGAGGCGGATGATGCGTTCGGAATGCTCGGCGGTCGCCGTCTCGTGGGTTATGAGGACGATCGTCTTGCCCTCCTTTTCATTCAATTTTTGCAAGATGGACATGATATTCTTGCCGGATTTCGAGTCGAGGTTGCCTGTCGGTTCGTCGGCGAATATGACGTCAGGGTCGGTGACGAGTGCACGGGCGATGGCTACGCGCTGGCGTTCGCCGCCAGAGAGCTCGCTCTGGTCATGATTGAGGCGGTTTGCCAGGCCGACTGCTTCGATGGCCTTTGTGGCCCGCTCGTTCCATTCATGCTCGGGGATGTTGTCGGAATAGACGAGCGGCAACTTGACGTTCTCGAGCACGCTCGTGCGCGCCAGCAGATTGAAGGCCTGAAAGACGAAGCCGAGCTTTTGGTTGCGCAGATAGGCGAGCTCGTTGCCGTCATACGAGGTTATATTTTTCCCGTCGAAATGATATGTCCCGGATGTCGGCGTATCGAGGAGACCAAGCAGGTGCAAGAGAGTCGACTTGCCCGAGCCCGATGGCCCCATGATGGCCATGAACTCCCCTTTTCTCACGTCAAAGCTCACTCCAGCCAAAGCAACCGTCAGATCGCCGCCGTCGTGATAGGATTTCCTCAGGTTTTTTACTTCGATGATATTCATAATGAAAATGCAAAGCACAAAATTCAAAATGCAAAACTAAAATTCAACGTATTCCATTTTGAGTTTTGAGTTTCGAATTAACTTCCGACATACGTGACCACCTTGTCTCCGGCTTTCAGCCCGGAAAGTACCTGCACCGTGCCGTCAGAGCCCTTGAGGCCGGTCGCGACCGGCATGCTCGAGTACGTCAGACCATCCGCTGAAACGAGCCGCACATCGGTCGAGGTCGAAGAGATCATGAGCGCGCGGTATGGGATCTCGAGGACATTGTCCGTCTCGTGAGTCAAGATCTCGAGGTTCGACGTCATGCCGCTCTTGATCCTGCTGTCGGGCGAGACGAACTGCAGAGTTACTTTGTACGTCGGCACACCCTCGAGGACAGTCTCGGCCGGGTCGATCATGGTGACAGTTTCAGGGAAATCGACATACGCGCCATATGCATCGAGCGTGCTCGAAGCCAGATCGCCGATGGCAACCTTGGCGATGTCAGCCTCGGCCACGTATGCCTCGACTTTGAATCCGCTGTTCTCTACCGCGAATCCTCCTTGCCCTGGCGCCATATATTCGCCGACATTCGGATCTTCCTGCGTTACGATGCCGTCGATAGGCGAAGTCAGCGTATCTTCGGCGAGGATTGCTTGCGCACCTGCCACTTTTGCCGCTTGTGCGGCGACAGCGTCAGGAGTAGAGCCCGACTGCTGGAGAGTGAACGTGTTCTCTGCTTGGGCATAAGCGGACGAGGCGCTTTTTAGTTCGGTGTCTGCACCCGATATCGTAGCGATAGCTTGGTTCAAGGTCGATAGCGATGTGTTCATAGAAGCGACCGCAGAATCGATGGCGCTTTGCGACAAGCTGGAATTGCCGGGGCTAAGGTTGTTCACAATCGTAGAAAGGTCGGTCAAGAAGGCTTTCATGGATGCCAGATAGCCTTCTGCGTTCGAGATGAGCCCGGACACATTGGCGGTGTCTGTCGTGCTTGCATCGCTTTGCCAATCGTTGAGCACTGTTCCGATCTCCAGCCGTTCGTTGTTTATGGCAAGACTGGCAGTGTTCGACTGAGTGCGGATATTTATCGTCGGATTTGCAGTCTGCGGATTGACAAAAAAGGCGTCGCCGTAATTGACGACAGCGCTTTCGGCTTGCACATATCCCGTATGGATCGCGTTCACGGCATCAGATAGCGCGTTTGCGAGGCTCGTTGAAGCCAGGCTGACGGCAGATTGGTCGGCGGCGTATTGTTGCGGAGTCAAACCGCTCGACATGTCAGCCAGAGTCGCCTGGGCGGATGCGACAGCGGCCTTGTCGTTCGCGCTGTCGAGTGAAGCGATAGGCTCGCCGGCTTTGACAGAGTCGCCTACTTTTACGAATATCTTCGAGATGACGCCGCCTTTTTCAAAGGCAAGGCTCGCATTCTCGACCGGCGAAACGGTACCAGTGACGCTAACCTGTTCGATGACGTTGCCGATGGTCGCAGTGGCGTACTGGAAATTAGGCTTCTTTGGCTTTGTCTTTTCATATATGATGCCAGCGATGATGAGGACAACGATCACGCCGATGATGACCCATTTGTTTTTCAAGTGACGAAAGTGCGATTTATTCATGGCTTGTATTATACCACATGTAGACGTCTGAAAACCGCTTTCGTTTCACTCTTTTGTGGAAAGGATAACCGGTGCAAAAAAGATCCCGGCTTGCACCGGGTTCTTTTTTGTAAAAAATTTGAATTACTCCGACTTTTTCTTCTTGCCCACCTGTCTGCGCGAGACGATGAAGACGTTCGAGTATTTCTTTGGCGTGCGGGTCTTTTGGCCCTTGCCTGCCGGCTTGCCCCAGCGGGTCTTGAGGCGGCGCAGACCACGGCCTGTGCGCTGTTCTCCGCCTCCATACGGATGGTCCACAGGGTTTTGAGCGGAGCCGCGCACTGTCGGTCGGATGCCCAACCAGCGGGAACGGCCAGCTTTGCCGATGGTGACGAGGCGGTTCTCATCGTTCGAAACGGCGCCGATCGAGGCCCATGCCGTGTCGATGACCTTGCGCACTTCGGTCGAAGGCATTTTTATGTGGGTATATCCGGCGTCATTTGCGATGACCTGGGCGAACGACCCTGCCGAACGGACGAGGCGCGCGCCACCAGCGGGCTTTATCTCGATGTTGTAGACGAATGTGCCAACCGGGATGTTCTTGAGGGGCAAGCGGTTGCCGACGGTGATCTCGGCTTTTTCCGAGACGAGGAACCTCGATCCGACTTTCATGTCTTTTGGCAAGAGGACATAGCGCTTCTCGCCGTCCTCGAATTGGACGAGGCCGATGAAGCCGGTGCGGAAAGGATCGTACTCGACTGTCTTTACGACAGCCTCCATGTCTTTTTTGTCATATTTGAAATCGACGAGGCGGTAGACCTGCTTGTGGCCAGCGCCTTGGTGGCGGACGGTGATGCGGCCTTGGTTGTTGCGGCCGACGTCGCGCTTGAATCCGACCGTAAGGGGCTTGTACGGCTTCGACGCAGTCAAAAACTGGTTATACGAGATCGTCGTCATATGCCGGCGGGATTTTGTGAATGGTGGGTAGTGTTTCATAAAAGTAATTTAAAATGCAAAACGCAAAGTGCAAAAGTGAAATGCAACTTGAATTTGATTTGTATTGGAATTATTTATTTTTGAATTTAAGTTTTGCATTTTGCGTTTTGATTTTTGCGTTTATACGAGGTTGATCTTGTCCCCTTTATTGAGATAGACCATCGCCTTCTTGACGCCGTTCGACGTGCCACGCTTGCCGCGCACAAAGACCTGCTTTGCCGGAAGGTTGATGACACGGACCTTGGCCGGAGTGACTTTGTAGAGGGCTTTTATCGACTGTGCGATCATCGGCTTCGTGGCGTTCTTTCGCACTTCAAAGGTGTAGACTGCCGCCATCTCCTCGGACGGGCTGCTCATGATGCCGGACTTTTCCGTGATGCGCGGGCGGATGATGATGTCATGATGCTGGCCGCGATGGATGGCGGGAGTGGCGATGGCTTTCTCGACCACTGCAGGAGACACGGCCACAGCCTTCTTTTCTTTGCTCGCTGATGCTTTCTTTGCGACCGACTCCTTTGTATTCTTTTTTATTCCAAATAATGCCATGGTGGTTTATTTTTTAGTTGCTGCCTTTTCTTTCTTTGCTGGGGCGGCCTTCTTTTCAGCGACCGGCTTTGTCTCTGCCTTTGGCTTAAGTTCCAAGTCCCTAGTACTTGGTACCGAGTTGATTTTATTTTCCTTTTTTCCATTTTCCTTTTTGCTTTCCCTGCCAAAAATCTTTTCTGCTCCGGCGATGACGAGATATTTATGGTCAAGGATCATCAACGGATTTATGTTGCGATATTCCTCGATCGATATGTTGCCGAAATTGTTAAAGCCTTTGACGACATTCGTTCCTTTTTCATTCATGGCGATGACCGCCACGTTCTTTGGCTTTGTCGAGAATTTTTCAAAGCCCTTTATCTTTGCAAGGTCGAGGACGACTGCTTTGGCCTCCTTTGTCTTTGGATTGTCGAGCGCGAGGTCCTCTAGGAAAAGGATCTCGTTATCTCGGAATTTCTTTGAAAGGATCGTGTTCAAAGCCTTCGCCTTTGCCTGCTTGTTGACCTTGCGGTCGTAGTTCTTGTCATTGCGTGGTCCGTGGGTTATGCCGCCTCCCACCCATATCGGAGAGCGGATGGAGCCGTGGCGGGCCTTGCCGAGGCCTTTTTGCTGCCAAGGCTTCTTGCCGCCGCCGCGCACCTCTCCGCGCGTCTTTGTGTGAGCGATAGGGTCGCGCTGCGAAGAACGCAACGAGGTGACGACCTGGTAGATGAGGTCCGCGTTCCATGGCAGGCCGAAAATAGCCTCTGGTAGTGCGATCGTGCCGGCTTCTTTTCCTTTTTGATTGTATATCTTTGTTTCCATGATAGTGATTATTTGCCCATGATCTCGAGAAGAGCGCCGCGGTGACCCGGGACAGCTCCCGAAAGATACAGGATGTTCGCCGTCGCGTCAATGTGAATGACTTTGAGGTTCTTGACGGTGATGCGATCGCCTCCCATGCGTCCTGCCATGCGCATCTTCTTTGGCACTTTGTTGCGGAGGCCGCCGCCGATGCTCCCAGGCTCGCGCTCGCTGTGCTTTTGGCCGTGCGTGCGCGGACCGCCATGGAAGCCGTGCCTCTTGACCACGCCTTGGAAGCCCTTGCCTTTTGATATGCCAGAGACGGAGACCTCATCGCCTTCCTTGAACTGCGCGAGCTCTACCTTGTCGCCGACTTTGAATGGCGCCGAGTCGCCAAGGCGGAATTCCTTGACCGCTTTGAAGGAACCGAGGTCTTTCCACTCGTCCTTTTGAGGCTTGTTGATGTTCTTGGCTTTTCTTGTGCCAGCGCCGATCTGGACAGCAGTATAACCATCAGATTCTTCGTTTTTGACTCTCGTAATGACGTTAGGAGTGGCCAAAACTGCCGTCGCAGGATGAACGACTCCGTCCTTATCGAAGATCTGGGTCATATTCAGTTTTGTGGCAAGAATAAATTTCATGGGGGGTATGGATTTAAGATTCAGGATTTAAGATTCAAGAAGAGATGCAAGAATGCTTGCATTATTCTTGAATCTTGAATCAAAATTCTTGATTCTTTTCTTACATCATCTTTACATCAATGTTCACTCCGGACGGCAGGCTCAAGTTCGTCAACGCGTCGATCACCTTTGGATTCGGATTGACGATATCGACGAGGCGCTTGTGAACGCGCATCTCGAATTGTTCGCGGGCGTTCTTATGGACGAATGAAGAGCGGTTGACTGTGTACTTCTTGATCTCTGTCGGCAATGGAACTGGACCGAAGAATTCTGCATCGTATCGCGCCGCCGTGTCCATGATCTGCTTCAGGCTGGCGTCGAGGATCTTGTGCTCGTAGGCGCGGATGCGGATGCGGAGCTTTGGCAATTCTGCTGCTTCCGGCGCGGCTTTCTTTGCTCGCGGAGCTTTGGGGGCTGCCGCTTTGGCAGGAGCCTCGTTTTTAGTTGTGTGTGTGGTTGGCATGAATATTAGTACAGAGTACCTAGTTCCGAGTACCTAGTCAGAAGATTTCAACTGGGAACTGGGTACTCGGTACTTTTGACTTTTTTACGCAGTGACCTTTGTGACGACTCCGGCGCCGACAGTCTTGCCTCCTTCACGGACGGCAAAGCGCTGCTTGTCTTCGAGGGCGATCGGGGCGACGAGCTTGACCTTGAAGGTGACCGTATCGCCCGGCATGACCATCTCTACCTTTTCAGGCAAAGTGACTTCGCCAGTGACGTCTGTGGTGCGGATATAGAATTGAGGCTTGTATCCGGTGAAGAACGGCGTGTGACGGCCTCCCTCTTCTTTCTTCAAAACATAGATCTCAGCTTCGAACTCTGTGTGAGGCTTGACTGAGCCTGTCTTCGCCAAGACCATGCCGCGTGTGACATCGTCCTTGCCTGTTCCACGGAGGAGCAAGCCTGCGTTGTCGCCGGCGAGGGCTTCCTTGAGGGACTTGTTGAACATCTCAATGTCGGTGACCTTTGTCTTTGTCGTATCCTTGAAGCCGATGATCTCGACTTCGTCATCGCGATGAAGAGTACCGCGCTCGATGCGGCCAGTGACCACGGTTCCGCGTCCTTCGATCGAGAAGATGTCTTCGATCGGCATGAGGAACGGCTTGTCTGTCTCGCGGACAGGCTCTGGGATATAGGTGTCGAGGGCATTCATGAGCTCGTCTATCTTTGCCGTCCATTCAGGCTTGCCTTCGATTGCGCCTGTAGCTGAGCCGCGGATGACTGGAACGCCTTTGCCGTCAAAATTGTTCTTTGTCAAAAGCTCGCGGACTTCTTCTTCGACGAGGTCGAGAAGGTCTTTTTCTGGGACGAGGTCGCACTTGTTGAGGAAGACGAGAATCTTTGGAACACCGACTTGGCGGGCGAGGAGGACATGCTCGCGAGTCTGGGGCATGACGCCATCAGTAGCGGAAACGACGAGGATAGCGCCGTCCATCTGAGCGGCACCGGTGATCATGTTCTTGACGAAGTCAGCGTGGCCTGGGCAGTCGATGTGGGCGTAGTGACGGATAGGAGTCTCGTATTCTACGTGAGAAAGAGCGATCGTGACGGTCTTTGTAGCGTCGCGGACCGTACCGCCCTTTGTGATATCAGAATAAGCCTTGACCTCGGCCAAGCCTTTCTTTGATTGTACGACCAAAATAGACGCGGTGAGCGTAGATTTGCCGTGGTCGATGTGTCCGATAGTACCGACATTGACATGCGGCTTCGTGCGATTGAATTCTTTTGCCATAATATTTTTGTTAGTGCTTTTGTGCCTTTATCGGTGCCGGAAGGCAAAAATAAGAACAGAAAAGATAAACGTATAAAATTACTTGTTAAAGTAGTAGGCCTCTTTTGAGAAAAGGCTTACTTAGCCAACGCAAAATGCGTATGGAGGATACTAGCAAACGGCGGGTTGGATGTCAAATATCCAAAGGGTAATCCGCAATGATCCATAGGTCTCGCCTTCTGCTGTTGAACACATGTTCAATCGAGAGACCGATGACTATATGCTACTATGTCATCTGTAAAGCCTTTCATTATCATTTAATCTCTCATCACAATGGATCAGTTGATCGTTTATATAAAGAGTCAATTACAGCTTGGCGTCAGCAAGGAAATCATCGCATCGCAGCTGGCCGCTCAAGGCTGGACAAAACAGGATATCGACCAGGCATTCGTCACTGTCAAAGCGCCAGCATCTCCTGTGATCGCGGCCCCGGCAGCGGCTCCGCTGTCCCCTGCCCCTCAAACGCAAACTCCTTTCCGACAAAGCGAGCCTGTACAAAACAAAAAATCGTCAACGGGCGTCATCCTTATCATTCTGGTGATCATCCTTCTGCTCGTAGGCATAGGGATATATTTCCTGATGGCATATGCAGCGCCAGCGCAACAGCCCACTCCTCTGCAGCAACAGCAGACACAGGCACCTATCGTTCAGCCGACAACGCCGACAAACGCCCCTGCAGTCAATGCTGTGCCGACAACGACTCCTACTTTCAACGCCGCGACGCCAAGCAAGCCTGTCGCGACGCCTCAGAGCAAAGCTCCTGCTCCGCAGACTAAAATAGCGACGACGACCACATTTGTCTGGCAAACGCCGGTTCCATCTATCCAACTATGCTGGAGTTCAACGACTGGGTCGGGCAATTGCACCGCAGTGAATCATAGCCTTGTAGACCTCAAAGGCAATGGCTCTATCCTTCTCGGAGCGACAGAATACTGCCAATATCTCGACGCAAATGGATCGACATTGGACATGACTCCCCAGAATATCTGGAGGCTGCCGACTCATGCGGAGCAGGCGGCACTAACGGCGGCATTGATCACCACATTCCCATCCGCAAAGTATTGGTCTAGCACGGTCAACTCGAGCAATTCAAGCCTTGTCCATTTTGCCGACATCAATGATCAGTTGAGTGATGGCTCTCATTTTTCAAGCTTCGACTCCTCTGACGCCGCTGCAGAGACGCATAATATTCGTTGCGTCAGGTGGGTCACTTCGACGTCTACGGTTTCGTATTAGAAAATACCTACAAGAATAATCATTAGAAATAATGATCCAGAAATGATTGATCTATCGTTTCGCCGTTATATCAAGATTGTCTAATTTCTCTTTTATCTTTTTATTCATAAAATCCACATAACTTTCATTTTTTCTGTTCACATCAGAGCCATAATCAATACCTAAGTCTAGGCGCACTGCGCCTGCTTTTTCCAAGAGAGATAAGGCTTCTGGAATAGACTTGAGCCCGTGGAAACCAATCAACTTCCTTTTATCTTTTCCGTACATAATTAGATCATAAGATACCGCTGTGACTCCTGCGGGAATAATATATGTGCCGTATCCTACGAATGAAAAAGCAAGGACGTCTTTGATCGGCACCTTTTTCCATCTAAAAGACGTCCCTATCCATCGATAAGCAAAGAAACCGTCAATCACAGCAATATCAGTCGTTAGAAGATTTCCAAGTATCTTTATAGCCGAAAATAATATAAAAAGACCCGCTAAACCAAAGAGAGGAATGGCGGCACGATAATTCGTAGTGCCAGGAATCATAAAAAAAATCAAAATAGCCAAAGGGATAAAAAGCACGAAAGGCGGTGCGACGGAAAGCAGCAAGCCTTTAAAGACTGAGTTGCGCGAAGGTAAGTTATCCATGCTTGGATTATATACTAGATGCACTATCGCCACAAATGGACATTAAGCGCGACATTGTCCATGACAAAATTCTCGTATGACTGATCGAGAGCGTCATAACCAAGGTGTTTTGTGCCGCCTTTTGTCGTAAAGACGACCTTGTCGACTCCGATGTAATTAAAATCTATAATCTGTGACTGCGTTGCGCTCAGTGTCCATGTCTTGTCGTACAGCACTTTATTTGCAGAATAACCTTTGGCTTCAAGAATCAGGTCATCGCTCCACGCGGATGCCACGTATGCAGAAAGAAGGTCGAATGTCGTGCCTTTGTTCGCAGCTTCCATGTCCGCAGAATCTCCATACATATTGAAAATGGTATTCGGAGGAGAGATCGTGCCGATCTTGTAGCCGCTTGCCGGCAATTGAGCGGTATCATGATGAACGCCGAAGCTATTCCAAACAAGGCCTCCGTATGCATTCAAAGTGTCTCCGTAAGGCCCGACTTGGTCTTGATCAGGCGTAGGAAGATTTTCAAAAGTAAGGAGGGTGCCATCAGTAGCTCTGCTGCACGGAACGAGATATACGTACAAGGAGAACAGATCTGCAGCCAAAAGCATGGCGCATATCACAGCAAGCGCGCCCTTACACAGGTCTCTGACGATGACATCATCGCGCCGCAGCCTTAAAATGACGAATATACAGATTCCGATCATGGCCAAGACGATGCAGACGAGAAGCATGAGGACCGGAAAATTGTTTCGTTGCGCATAGCGGCACAACGATAGGATGTCTTTGTTTGCGACGGATGACGGATTGTCCGTCACAGACGATGTGACGGAAGGATTATTCTGGCTCGCACCGATCTGCGTCACAGCGCTATCCGCATTGAACTCATACAAACTGATCGTATTTTTGTCATCCTCACGCATATAAAATATTGACCCGTATCGATCGATAAATATATAACGGTTGGTCAGCATTTGAGGAGAAGGAAAAACTGTGACCTTGCCCTTTACAGCTCCCGTCTGATCCACCTTATAAACGATAGATGTGCTCGAGCCCTCTATGATATCAGAAGGATACGTGGCCTTGACGTAAAAATTACCGTTCTCGTCAGAACCTGCAAGCTGCAGAATAGCCAATTTGTTCGTACCAATGGTATCTTTGATGCCATCAGTGCTGGTAGAGACGTTTATTTGACTTACCTGATTGGTATTCAGATCTTGAACTAATAGATTAAAACTGCTGGCGCTATATCCCACAACAGCCCTTTTGTCTGGTAAACCGATGGTTCCATTCAATCTCTTGTCGACGTTTGATGCTTCATGAACACTGCTACTTGCCTGATCAAAAACAAGGCTTGATCGTTGGTCCAAAGAATTCAGTACAAAATAATCATTCGCATCATCAGATGTGTCGATCGGCTCTATGCTCATAAACCCTCCATTCATTTTCAAAGCGCTCGAGGCTTGCGGAATTACAAACGCCGAGCTAGATTTTATAGAAAAATCATTCGTCGGATCAATATTCAATACGCCAATATCCGGGCTATCCTGAAAAATAAATACCATGGTTTTCGTCTTTGAAAACCATGCGAAATCGACCGGCGGCAAGTTGAAAGGCAGTTTAATTTCACTCTGATATTGACCAGCCAAGGTGAAGATCGCTATGCGATTTCTGACAGAATCCAATAGAGCGACCATATCAGAATCTTTATCCACGACAAACGATGACGGGAAATAGAATTTATCGTAACGTGGCAAAGATTGTTCATCGGTATATACGCCAACAAGAGGACCAGCATCAGAAGCTGTGGACGTGCCGATTCCCATACTGAACAGCTTGGTTGGATTTTGAACAGACAAAGTATCGTTATCAGCAAAGACTTCTTCGTGCCTCACTGCACACGATGACACCAATATGAACATCAGAATGATTTGAATAAATTTTAATCTTTTATTCATATTGTTTTATGGCTTTGGAATGACATATTTATAACCTTCGCTGCCCCACATTGACATGAATTGGTCTTCCCCATAGGCTTCCTGCTGGCCATTAAACGGATTATTGACATAGACTTCCCCTCCGGAAATCCCAGTGACGACCATTGCGTGGCCGCCAGAATAAATATCGAGGTCCACATTGACGATAACGGGGTTGCCATTCGCCAATGCACCAACCACAGTGTTGTATGAAGATGAACCTCCGAAAAACGCATCACCGAGATCCGAGCCTATATTTCCGATAGAGCTGCCCGTATTCGATACGGTATCTGTCAAACCGATTTCTTGAGCAACTGTAGCCAAGACATTGATTGGCGTTCCAACGCCGGTGGTACCAGCCATCTGTATGAGTTCTGGAACTGAAGCATTTAGTCCATAATAATCTGCGATCATGGCCAACGCTGTGGGACCGCAAGCCTTCGAGCCTAGGGCACCATTTGCCGGATCGTTTTGATTGAGAGTAGGAACTGATAGAGAAGGGCTGGATCCTGGTTTATCGAATTGGGAAAGGTTTTGGCCATCTACGGAATTTAGACCTGTACCGAAATCAGATGGCGAAGTTGTGACTGGAGCTTGCGTCGATTCGCCAGGATTCGTTTGATCGGCACTAGAACACATCTGCCAATCGAAATTGGACATGTTCGACGGAGTATCTTCCATCTCCTTTACGCTGTGCCAGCAATTTTGTCCGGAAGAACCGGAGCTTGACGTTCCACCGCCGGACGGCTTATCGAATTGACTCAACGATCCCTGATTTGAATCTTGAGCATACGAAACAGAACGTTGCGTAGGAATGCTTACCGCCACAACGAGAGCTGCGGCAATGAGGAATGTTTTTTGTTTGAGGGAAAGCATCATAATTTACTCGCGATCACTTTTGCTAGAGCCGAACTCAGATTTTTTGTTCGACATCTCTTTTTATATCCAGAGTAACAATCGAACCTCCTTTGGCAATGAATCCTACGGTAGCAACCACGATGCCGATGATCAGATACAATATCCCTGCTACGGTATCGACAGCCATGATGTTAAAGAGGTTGGAGCCACTGTTGTACGAAGAGCCGCCATGTCCAATGCACATTATGCCAAGAACAACATAAAAGATACCGAGAATCTTTAATATCAGAGTAAATTTGTTCGGCATCTTTGCAATCGCAAAATAACAAATGATGCCAGAGATGATCAATACAGAGCCGGCAAGGCGATCGCTTTTCCATAGATAGCCGTTGTCGCCAAAATAATCTAAAAATGCCGCGATCGGTGCCTGAAAGAAGCTCGCAATACCTATTATCACAAAAAGAATTGAGCCTGCCTGCACGATCTTTTTGATGATAGATGCTTTTGTGAAAGTATATATTTTTTCCATTATTTTTGAAGATTAAAGCCTCGAATTGTCTTGATTCAACCAATTTATTGCTACAGGGCCTTGCACGATTGAATGCTTTTTAAATAAAGGAAGTATCAACAACAATAAGATTCTTTGCGACGACACGAGGGCGGCAGAGCCTTTTTGTGAATTTTGATTGTTCATAGTAGTTTACTACTGAATCCGGCTGGCGATAAGCTGTGCCAATTGGGTGAGCATTCCTGCGCGCAAGCTATCGCTTGTTGGCATATTCTGGTCGAAACCTAAAGAAACCATCGTGCCATTTTTTATGAATCTCAGATAGGTATTGTCGACTATGCCATTAGCAGAGCCCAAGCAAGATGAATCGCCTATATTCACAGAAACACAGGTTCCGTTAGATATATCGCTTTTATTTTTATTGGTAAATATGTTTATCATCATCGATTGATTAGGTGAATCAGGGAATGAAAAATTAATACCTCCATCTTCGTTTCCAATAGAGGCTAAATCTGACTGATTTTCAGCCCATTCAATCGAGCAAGTTCCTGTCGTCGCATGTGTCTTAACACTAACATTCACTGTGTTTTTGTCTCCGAATATCTTTGTTAGCTCTTCGGCGCTCACATACTTGCCGCAGTCATAGCCATTGCTGGCAGAATTATTTGCCTCAACTTGAGGAGAAGGCTGCTGATTCGAAGCGGATTGTTCCGAAGCAGTCGTATTCGGAGCTTGAGTCTGAGATTGTGCGGCCTGTTCGGTCGAAACAGAAGTCAAATCGGAAGCCGGCGAGGTGTTTTGAGTTTGGTTCGTCTTTGAATAATAAAGATAGCCACCAACCGCAAGGACAACGATGGCTACGATGACGACCCAGAGAGTGGCGGAGCCTTTTTGTGAATTAACAGTATTCATATTGATCTGATCAAATTAGTTGGAAGAAAGTTTCGAATCGACTTCTTTTGCCATTTGCAATATTATCCCTTCCTGATCTGAAGCAGTCAACGGAACTTGTTGAGACAATACGACGGCAACGAGATATTTATTGTTGGATGAAGAGAAAACTACTTCGCTAGAATTAATGGTCTCAATAATACTCTTTTGTGCATATATACATTCTGAAGATTTTGTACCGACATTATTTGTTGGTGTACATTTGTAAGAACTGGTAAGTCCTTTTAACCCGTTAGTGAGATTACCTAATACGGTATCATAGCTTTCCACACCAAGATCTGGAATTATCACACTAGCAGTGACACCAGCAGTAAATGTCTTTGGGTCATCTAACAAATATTCACAATTCAGACCGACGCCTTTTGTGTAAAGACCTTTGACGCTAGCCGTAGGTGAAGGAAACATCTTTTGAACGACATCTGATGGAAATATCTGATTACAAGTCAAACTTGAAACATTGTTTGGAGCCGCATTCATTGTATTCGATTGACTATTTATCGAAGAATCTTGTGCCTGGACTGTTACTGAAGTGTTGTCGCCAGTCGATTGAACGGCTGGAATCGAATTCAAATCATCAGTTTGCGATGATATATTCTGAGACGACCTTTGACTGTTCTTAAAATACATATATCCCCCTGCTGCTAGAATGATAACGAGCACGATGACGACCCAAAGAGTGGCGGAGCCTTGATCATATTTTTTGCTTTTCATAATTGATTTGATGTCGACAGTCTATTAATCGCTGGTCTTTACCAAGGATAGTATGGCGATAATTTTGCCGAGACGGTTTTTGCGTACCAATAATAGACGCCGATCTGGATAGCAAAGCTGACGACCCATCCGATGAGCATCTGTCCGACGCTTGCAGCGCCATACGCTCCGGCAACGCTGATGGCGAGAGCCCCAAAACCCATCATTCCAAGCAATCCAAACAGAGCGCTTATGATGATGATCACCAGATACGGCTTCCAGAACAAGGAGAACATGTCATGGATGTAGTGCGACAAGAACGCATTCCCTTTTATCCAATTATGTATCGGATCATAGATAGTATAGAATATGGCTGCGCCTATGACAAAACATATGATCCCAAAAATGACGGCGACGACGAGGCTACCGACGTTGAACGGATAGTAATATTGTGAAAAATGAAGCATTGAAACCGCCATAGTGACGATAGTATTGATTACGTATAGGATCGTGCCGTAAATGGCGAACGTTTTCAAAGTAACCATGAATTTCTGATTCTTTTGCAACGAATCGACTGAAAAAACCGGCGCTGATGCCGGCGCTGAAGGCTGAGGGTTAGGCACAACAGGTTGAGTTGGAGGGGTCTGATTGTTTTGTGGAGGCATGATTTTTGATTAAACGATTAAGGATTAAGCTTTTTTAGAGAAGCTTTCCAGTATATTATATACCCTATACCACTAATTTGAGAGGATACGTTATCAACAGTCAATTTGGCTATATTTCAGCCATTCCACCAACACAAAAAGAGACCGACGCTAGTCTTGTGCCCTTTTGTTAATCTATTAATTTTACAAAAGAAAACCGTGGATTGTGTCCACTTTATGAGTACAGATCAAGTGTGCCCCCGGTTGGAATCGAACCAACATTGCAAGATCCGCAATCTTGCGTCCTATCCATTGAACGACGAGGGCGAATCAAATTGAAAGTTGAAAAGGCAAAATTCAAAATGAAAGAATCGAGAAAAACTTTTCCTGTAGCTAGACGAAACCCGGCAGGTGCGGACTAGCCGAGCTTCTTGAGCGCTTTCATCAAGCGTGACTTTCTACGGGAAGCCGTGTTGGCCTTGATGGCGCCAGTTTTGGCGGCTTTGTCGAGAGCTTTGTAGAGAGAAGGGATCAAAGCCTTTGCTTCTGCGGCGTTTTTGGCGATGACGAACTTCTTGAACGCGCGAAGTGGAGTCTCGATGGCGACTTGGCGGCGCAGATTGAAGACACGCTTCCTCTTCGAAGCGCGGAGTGCCTTTTTTGCCGATGAAGTGATGGCCATAGTGTTGTGGATACGAGATTATCATGGACTATATAAAAAGTAAAGAAAATATGGGAACGGACGAGCGCGCTTGACTTCCTTGTCAAAAAGAATACCCTGATAATCAGCTTGTGATTGTCGGCCTTGACAAGAGAGGAAGCGCGCGGGAAAAACAGAACCTGTCGCCGATGCTGATTGAAAAACCGGAAATGATGGATATCAATCTGTCCGCGATCCTCTTGCACTGTGGTCAAGCAATGAAGCACTTGTGCATCATTGGCATGTCCTCTATCCTTGCGGCGCTAAACTGGGATGGTGGTTTAGGTGAGACATATCGGTTGTCTGAAAACGAACAAGGGAGCCTGGCAAAGTCCTGAAGCGTTCAGCATTCGAGCTGCCGATCGGCGGCATGAGACTCAAGAGTGAATGCTTACAGCGAACCTCGTCAGAACTCCGTCTGTCTGAAGCGAAAACGCCCTTGAAAAGCGTAGCCATTGACGCCATTGTTCGGAGGTAAACAGTCTCAAGCTTGCCCGCAGGTTTCAACACCGGCGGGCATTTTTTGTTATACTTCATCCATGATCGCCAAACTCACCGGCACAGTCTCTGACATCGGCAACCGCTTCGTCGTTCTCGACGTTGGCGGCGTCGGCTACAAAGTCTCCGTCACCGACGACACCCTCCACAGGATCAAAATCGGCGAGAAGGCTTCCCTCTTGACCTATCTCGCGGTGCGCGAGGATGCGCTCGACCTGTACGGCTTTGCTTCAAAAAAAGAGAGGGGATTTTTCGAGCTCTTGATCGGCATCTCCGGCATCGGACCAAAGAGCGCCTTGAACATCCTGTCGCTCGTGTCGGCCGACGCTCTCGCCACCTCGATCCAGAGCGGTTCGGTGGCTCATTTGGTAAAAGTATCCGGCATCGGAAAAAAGACGGCCGAGAAGATCGTGCTGGAATTGCGGGACAAGCTCGGCGGCATTTCGGACGAATCAGGCGCTTTTTCTGCCGGCATGTCGAGCGATATCGACGCGATCCTGGCCTTGCAGGCGCTCGGCTATGAAGTAGATGAAGCCCGCGAAGCCTTGAAAAAAGTTGGCAAAGACACGCTCGATATAGGTGAAAAAGTGAAGGCGGCATTGAAAGAACTGGGGAAATGATGGGGATAAGTGGCTATTGACAAGACAGGGCTAGGATGCTAAGCTTGTTCCAAATATGCCGGTAGTGAATCGGCATAAAAATTGAAAGGAAAACAAATGAAGAAAATCGTACAAATGGAGCCGGTGAAGCTGGTCCTGTTTGCAACCCTTTTGGCGGTGATCATCACATGCCTCTACGGGGCGACTGTCCTTTGCGGACTCGTTTTCGGTCATCAGGCTGCGTTCTATAACGGGGCCGGACACATGAAAGACGGGACTGCGATCAAGGCCAGTTTCGAGTGGGGGTGGTTCGGACGAGCCGTGCTTGCATCGGTCGTCAACCCCATTCTGGAGCTCTTTTCAGCGTTTGCTGTTGGAGCGCTCGCCTTGATGGGACTAAGGGCGGCACGCGGGAAAAGAATCCGCCTGCCCCAACAGGAGCCATCGCTGAGATGGCATCCATTCCGGTGGCATCACAAGCCACAGACTTAACTTAAAGCGGCACAATGCCGCACAGGACCCGACTAACCGTCGGGTCTCTTCATTTTTAATGAAAACGCGCTTGATACATAGATACCGATTATGTCATATGTCAATATGTGATACAAAACAGTAATAGGGCATACTTTAACCATGCTCGACTCGCTTCTCTCAAAAACAAGGCCTTTCATCCCCGACTTCATCTTCGATTTTTTCAATCCGATATACCATTGGAAACTGGCTCTCCTTGGCGCTGTCATCTATCGCTTCCCTTCCAGAAAGATCAAGGTGATCGCCGTCACGGGGACCAAAGGCAAAAGCTCGACCGTGGAGATACTGAATGCGATCCTCGAAAAAGCTGGCAAGAAGACCGCGCTCACGAACACCATCCGCTTCAAAATAGGCGACGTGTCCCGGCCGAACCTCTTCAAGATGAGCATGCCCGGCAGGTTCTTCATGCAGAGATTCTTGCGGCAGGCGGTCGATGCGAAATGCGAGTACGCCATCCTCGAAATGACGTCGCAGGGCTCGCTCACCTATCGTCACCGGTTCATCGAACAGAATGTCTTCGTCTTCACCAATATCTCCCCGGAGCACATCGAAGCGCACGGCTCATACGAAAAATATCTGAAGGCAAAGCTTTCGATCATAGAAGACGGCTTGGTCAAGTCAAAAAAACCGTCGCGACTGGCAGTCGTGAACGGCGATGATCCTGAAAGCCAGCATTTTTTGAACTGCGTTTATGGAAAAGACATTCGACAAGCAAAATATGTCCTGCGCGATGTGGAACCGTATGAGATAAAAAAAGAAGGTCTCGATTTCACCTGGAACGGCAAGAAGGCGAGTTCGCCGCTCTCCGGCCTCTTTAACCTCTACAACATCTTGGCTGCCGCAACCACGGCTAAAAACCTGGGTATTTCAGACGACATTATCCTCGGTGCAATCCAAAAGTTCAGCGATATTCCCGGCCGTGTTGAAAAAATTGAAGTGAAAGGCGCAGACGGTCGCGTTCAGGATTTCGCCGTCGTCGTCGATTACGCCCACACGGCCGATTCGCTTGAAAAATTGTACAAGGTTTTTCGACCCGACCCAAAAGCGGCGCGAACTTCAAAGATCATTGCCGTCCTCGGCGGCACCGGCGGCGGACGCGATCATTGGAAACGTGAAGGAATGGGAAAACTTGCGAACACGTATTGCGACGAGATCATTCTGACTGACGAAGATCCCTACGATGAAGATCCGCGGCAAATCGTGAACGACGTTGCAAAAGGAATCACCTTAAAGAAACCAACGATCATCATGGACCGCCGCCTCGCCATCCGTTCAGCCATCGCTCGCGCGAAAAAAGGCGACGCGATCCTGATCACAGGAAAAGGAACCGACCCCTATATCATGGGACCGAACGGAACAAAAACGTCGTGGAGCGACGCGAATATTGCGCGCGAGGAATTGCAAAAGAAGAATTGACGAAACTATTTGCTTCCGGCCATGTTATATGATAATATAATATTACATTATCATATAATTCATAACAAACATGAGCACACTATCGGTTCCCCTACCCGCAGTTCTCGAGAAATTCATCAAAAACATGGTCGACAGCGGCAAAGCGGCCAACAAGGCCGACGTCGTTCGCCGCGCACTTATGCAGTATCGGGAAGAGGAGGCTTTCAATTCTTTTATGAGAGCGAAACAAGAAAAAAATCTTTCCGGTGATTTGGATGAACTCGCAAAGATTTACCGTTAAATCGTAACATGGAAATAGAGATTATGTACAAGCCGGAATTTATCCGGTTATATAACAGGCTTATCGGAGAGCTTCAAAAAGAAGTGAAAGAAAAAATCGAACTTTTTCGAGATACGAAAAATCACAAAATACTCAAGGTACATAAATTACATGGGCGAATGAAAGGCAGTTATAGTTTTTCAGTAAATTATCGTTATCGCATAGTATTTGAATATGAAAGCAAAAATTGCGCAATTTTAATGAACGTCGGAGATCACGACATGTACGAATAACATGCCCGAACTTCCTGAAGTACAAACGACGGTCAACGGCCTCAACGAACGCATACGCGGCCTCACCATCGCCGACGTCTGGACCGATTACAACAGCCCGTTCCATGCCGGAAAAGATTCGATAAAGGATCCTTCTTACTTTACCTATTTCAAAAAAGAAGTGACGGGCGCAAAAATGCTCGGCGCGACGAGAGTGGCAAAGAACATCCTCGTGCGCATAGAAAAAAATAATAAGATTCTTGTCATTTTGATCCACATGAAGATGACGGGCCACCTCATGTACGGCGACTACGACCGCACTGATCCCTTTAACCGGTTCATCCATCTCGTCTTCACCTTCAACAATGGCAAGACCCTCGAGCTCTCTGACATGCGCAAATTCGCCAAGGTCACGCTCATTCCAAACGATCATCTCGCCGAAGGTTTGGAAAAATCCGTTCACCTCGCGAATATCGGTCCCGATCCGCTCGATACGCGTTTTTCTTTTTCCCTCTTTAAAGAAAGAATCGGCAAAAGACAAAACGGCCGGATCAAAACCGTCCTCATGGACCAGAGCGTCATCGCGGGCGTCGGCAACATCTATAGCGACGAGGCATTGTGGCGGGCTGGTTTGAATCCTGAAGAGCGGGTGAAAAAAATCCCCGACTCTCTTTTAAAAAAACTGCACAATGATCTGAAGATCGTCCTCAAAAATGGCATCGATTTCGGCGGCGATTCGATGTCTGATTATCGCGATATAGACGGTAAAAGGGGTAAATTCCAGAGCCAGCATAGGGCCTATCGCAAAACAGGAGAAACGTGCTCAAAGCCAGGCTGCAACGGCATTATTTTGAGAAAAGTGGTCGGCGGCAGAAGCGCCCATTTTTGCAGCGCGCATCAAAAACTTTTTAAAACAAAGTAAGGAATACTCGCATCAGATTTGAGAATTGAATCGATAACAAACAATCTGTTATTGATCGTTCAAAAGGCGTACCTTAGTTGCTATTGAATGCATCTTATATATTCTCTGTTGTACCCAGACAGCTCCGTCTTTACCGCACTTGAATTTTCGATTTCTAATAAATATGCCTGTCCATCAGATGTACCTGGAGTAACAGACCAATATCCAGAGTAATGAAAGCTTGCAATGTCCGAAGTTGCCTTTGTCATCAGTTCATTGATCGTCGGTCAGAGATTTCATTGTCTGTGAATCCAAATGCCGTCTTCAATCCAACTGGAATAGTTAGGCCTATTAACATGCTTCTCATGGATCAGAAACGAAAGGCCATAGAATACACTCATCGTGTATCATCTTCTGGAGAAACCATCCATATCATGTATTCGAATTACATCCGTCCTGATGGTGTGCCGGTCATCGTCGGCGTCATGTCGAACTCGCCAATACTATCTTCGAGCAACAAAAATTTGTTAAAAACACTTGGAGGGTGGGGTCCGACTTCATACACTTTTTGAAATTAATTATCGAGAAACCTATATAAGAAAATCCCTGCAGCTACCGAAACATTCAGCGACTCTTTCTTGCCCCTCATAGGGATCTCTGCGATCGTATCCGCGAGACCGAGCAGCTCCTTTGAAACGCCGTCAACTTCATTGCCGAGGATGACCAGGACTTTTCCTTTCACTTTCACTTTCACTTTTTTATAATCTACAGAACCTTTTGCCTGTTCGAGAGCGATGGCTTTGAATCTTTCCTTTTGCAGGTTTTCGACGAGACCGGCGGCCTTTTCGCTTTCGACGTGCTCCCAAGCGACCATGTCCTCCGCGCCGAGAGAGACTTTCGCGAGATCGCTGCGCTTCCTTCCGAACCGGTCAATGGGCGTAGGCGTAGTTCCGGTGCAATATATCCTCGACACACCCAAAGTCTCGGCCGTACGGAAAATGGAGCCGACATTGTGCACGCTGCGGATATTGTCTAAAAGGAGGTATATCATGAATATTTCAAACAGTTCCTAGTACCGAGTACTTAGTTCCTAGTAAAACGCCCGTGAATTCGACTAGGTACTAAGTACTCGGTACTAGGTACTAGGTACTATATAGGGTCGCTGACTGCTTCACAATCATCAGCAAATACTATATGATGGTCAGGCACACTTAATCAACCATTCCTATGCATACCCTTTCAATTTTCCCGTATCTCCTGTCATATCAGCAATTGTCGCCATTCATCATCCGCCTCGCTCTCGGCGTGACTCTGGCCTATTTCGGCTATCACAAGATACTGGGCAGCGGCAAAAGCTCGGGGTCGAACAGCAAGGCATACGGCTGGGTCGAGGTCGCTATCGCCCTTTTTCTGATTATCGGCCTTTGGACCCAGTTGGCAGCGCTTTTGAACGTGTTGATCCTCCTCATAAAGCTCGGCTGGAAAATCAAAGAAAAGAAATTCCTGACCGACGGGGTCAACTATTACATCCTCCTTCTCGTCATGGCTGTCTCGCTCATATTCACCGGCGCAGGAGCGTTCGCGATTGACTATCCGTTATAAAATGGTATGTTTTAAACGCATGCACTGCGACTGCGCTCTGTTTGGTTTAGAGCGTTTTGATTTCAAGTTTTGAATTTTGATTTTTACATTTTGCATTTATTATGCGCCCGTAGCTCAGTCGGTAGAGCATCTCCCTTTTAAGGAGTGGGTCGTTGGTTCGATTCCAACCGGGCGCACAAAAACCAAAAGCCTCGAGATCCCGTTCAAACCTGCCCCGATCTGCTATAATTAAAAGACTGCCATGGAAAACAAAAAACTAGAGCTTGTGATGTTTTCTGCGCTGTTCATCGCGCTGTCGATCCTGGTCTTTTTCGTATTCCGGCCGTTTTTGCATATTCTGGCCTTGGCTGCAATCCTATCTGTCTTGTTCCATCCACTGTATGAAAGGCTCATAAAGGCCTTTCATGGCAGCCGGAGCCTAGTCGCGTGCATATTGGTGATCGTTGCACTGGTGTTCCTCATCATACCGGTCATGTTCCTCGGGTTGCAGGTCTTTATGCAGGCGCAGAGCTTCTTTTCGCTGACGCATGCCGACCAGGGGCACTATGTGCAAGTCGTCGAAGAGACCATCAATGCCGTCGCCCAGTATTTCGTTCCAAGCTTCTCTTTGGATATCCCGAGCCTGATGAGCGGCATGCTGGCTTTCATCTCGACCAACATCGGCAACATCCTTTCAGGAACCGCCTATATCATTTTCGAGATATTTTTCCTGCTGTTGGCCTTCTTTTTCTTCTTGCGCGACGGGACAAAGATGCTCGATTCGTTCATTTCGATGAGCCCTTTCGAGAAAGAGCAGAACAAAAAAGTCATAGATTCGACTTCCCGCATGATTACCTCTGTCATACGCGGCACGCTCTTTGTGGGCCTCATCAGGATGGCCTTGATCATCGTAGCGTTCTATCTGCTCGGCATCCCGAATGCCCTTTTATGGGGAAGCCTCGCAGGCATCATCGCCGTAATTCCCGGCCTCGGCACTTTTTTTGCCATCATCCCGGCATGCCTCTATCTCTTATCCTCCGGCGCCATCTTTTCAGCCATCGTCATGGCCATCCTCGGCATCCTCCTCTTTTTCCTTGTCGACAACCTCCTATCGACGCACTTTTTTGGGGAACATGTTCATGTCCAGCCGCCGTTCATCCTGTTCTCGATCCTTGGCGGCGTGATATTCTTTGGGCCTCTCGGGTTCATATTCGGACCCATCATCCTCTCGCTTTTCCTGTCGATGGTGAACATATACAAAATCCTTGTGCTGACCAAAAAATAGCTTATACTAAAGGCACATTTATCAGCTAATCAAAAAAAACCATGAACCAGGACACTAACGAGAACAACAATCAGCCGTCGCCTCAGGACCAAGCCGACAGCAAGCAGACCGGGGCTTTTCAGAATATCGCATCGAAAATAAATCCGACCAACGTCTCCACAGAAACGATGAAGGTCGCCAGCACGCTTTCGGCTGTTTCGAGCATCATCAACACGATAAAGTCGCTGTTCAAATGAACAGAAGCTGCCTTTCGGACGATTTCATAAAAGAATGGCTGTTCGGACATAGCGCAGCAAAAGATTCGAAAAACATTGCCCTGTTGATAACAGAGCTAGTTAATCGCGCCATCAACATATACAATATATGTCAATATGACAACACCCGACCTTATAGATTTCATCAGAAATCAAGTGAATGGCGGCACGAACCGCGACAACATTATTAAAATTCTTTTGGGACAAGGCTGGACGATGCTCGACATCGAGGAAGGATTCGCGACATTGGCAGTCGAACATCCCCTCACGCCGGCTGCCAATGCTTCCACCGCCACTCCACCAAACATTGGAGGCCAGTTCGCGAGCCAGCTTGCCCCGATATCTTCGAGGCCTGATCCCATGACCGCCCTCACCCGTTCCACGCAATACAATGCGCAAGCGCTTCAAAAAAATACCGGGAAAAATGGCAACGTGTGGATCATGATCGTCGCCATCATCGTTCTCTGCGCCCTCGGCGGCCTGACCGCATACGCGTACTTCGAGCAGATCGGCCCATTTGCAAATCCCCCATACAAGTCTGCATCGCTCGCTTCGGACATATTTTCCGGCTTCAGCAACATAAAGACCTCGTCATACTCGCTGCATATGAACGTCGCTGCAGAGCCAAAGGACGCCGATGCCACGCCTTTTGACCTCTCCGTCAACGATTCTGCGCAGGTGCAGGCATACAACCAGGATCTCGATACGGTCCGCGACTTGCAGACGATACTCGAGTCTCTGCAGTCGTATTATGCTCTGCACGGAGCATATCCGTATTCGCTCCCTCAAACGACTAATATCCCTGCTTCGCGTCTGTCGGCTTATGTATATTCGCGATCGTCCGACTCGTCTGACTTCTCCTTGACCGCGCAATTCCAATCTGCGAGCGCCGTGAGCGAGATCCAACAATCCGCAAAAATCTACTCGAGCGGAACCTCGGGCAGCGCATCGAGCGTGGTCGTTTCCGGGAAGTCGATGACCTTTTCAAAGATAAGCCCAGCGTACATCTATATGTCTCCGGAGCCGCCGCAGCCGTTACTTGCCGATGTGCTCGGCTTGCAGCAATATCTCGGATATGTGCCCTCTGATTTCGTGCTCGATGGCACGCTTTCCGGAGCGACAGCAAAGACGGCTGACGGCAAGCTCGACGGCCAGGTTCATATTTCAGGCAGCGTCGATTACAGCAGCATCACCGTCTCCCTCGACGCGCAATTCAAGAAGGTCGGCGACAATATGTATGTGTTGCTGTCAAAGTTCCCTAGCCTTTTTGGGGATCTCTCAAAGATCGAGAATAAATGGATAACGCTGACACCCGCTGATTTGGCGAGCTATGGCTCGTCCTACCTCGGCTCGTCGTCGCAATCGCCCCAAGATCAGATGAATGCTGAAAAAGACGAGGCGGTCAAGGCAGTGGGCATTTTCCTCTCGGTCGCCGACAAGAATCAGGCCCTCATGATGACAGGAGCGCCGACAGAGGAGACAGTGAACGGCGTACGGGCGTACCGCTATGACCTCGAGTTCAACAAGGCGACCATGCCGAAATTCTACACCGATCTCACCGGCCAATTCGCCGCTGCCTTCAAGGACAAGAATCCGCTCGCATTCGACCAATCGACCCTCGACTATCTGAACAGCTCCCAGTTCAGCCAAGCCTTCGATTATTTCAGAAAGAACACCACGCTCGTCCTCTGGGCCGACAAGAATGGCGTTCCTATACAGGTCATGTACAAGCTGCGCATGGTGCCGAGCGCGGGCTCAAAGAACTCTGACCAGCAAATCATGCTGACGGTCACGCTCACTCTGTCAGACATCAACAAGCAAGTAAGCATAGACGCGCCGGAAACCAGCATGTCCCTCGAGGATGCCACGATAGCGATGACGGGACAGACAAAGGAACAATATGAGTTCACAAAACAAGAGAGCAACGTTCAGTTGATCAGAGAACTGCTTTCAAATTTCAAGAGCGTGGTCGGATCGTATCCGAGCTCTCTCGACGCGCTGACGCAAAATACGAGCGGATTGAACGGGAAGTATGCGCCGGCCGTGACTGCGCTTCCGCTCGATGTCTATACCGGCAAGCCGTATGTCTATGCCCGAAATGGTTCCGACTATACCCTTACATACACGATAAATCTGCCGCCGTATGTAAAAGGAACCACTCCTCTGTCTGGAATATACACGTACAGCTTCTCGAGTTCGAATTATGGTTTGGCCAAAGAGAAGATAGTGATGGCAGCGGTGAATGGCACGAACACTGCCAATTCGACATCGCAATCCGTGGAGACGGCCGCTCAATCGAAGATCGACAGCGATGGCGACGGTTTGCCTGACGTTCTGGAAAATTATCTGGGAACGGATCCGAACAAGACGGATACTGATGGCGACGGATACAGCGATTATAACGAGCTCATGAAGGGCTCCAATCCGCTCGGACCGGGGAATCTGCAATCGACGGGAAGCAGCATATACTAAACGACCTGATGCGATGCATCGTAAGGCCTTTTTCTGTCGAGCTAGGCAGAAAATCTTTGGCCTGACGATCTACTTTTTACACAGTCAGAGCAAATTCTTCGAGAGCAAGAGAGATGTCCGACAAGCCGCGCCGCGAATCGTGCGACATCTGTATGAGCTTGCCTAAAAGCTCCCTCGTCTCCCCTTCTGAAAAATTGCCAGCATAGCCTCGCGCCTTGTTGAAAGAAAAATCCTTCATGCCGGCTTCTTTTGCCGATTTTGCCGTTCGCGCCAATGCGATCGATTTTGCCTGCCAAAAGAGCGTGCCATGAATCTCTTCCGGAGAGATATCTTCAAGGAGCGCGCGGCGATAGAGGACCCACAGATTCTTGTGGTCGCGCTTGCCCAAAGCTTCTGCCAAAGAAAAAACATTGAAGCGTTCCTTTGATTTCACCGTCGCTATTTTTTTTGCGGCTGTTTCTTCGAATTCCTGTACTTTTTCCGCATGTTTTTCAAACTTTTTCAATGCGTCTTTGTCGAGCCCGCCTTCGAGGACGATGAATACGTTCGGCGATGCCGCAATGACTTCTATTTGTTCAAGCAAAACAGGGCCGATCTCTTCGTCATCCATCAAATGATCGAGCACGATGATGAATTTGTTCTCGAACAGCCCCTGACCACCGCAATATTCCTCCAGTTCCGATTGATTCCAATGCTCGGCGTCCATCTTGAAATACGCCGCATCAGGCTTCTTTTTCTTTAACGAATCAGTTAGCTCGTGCATTTTGAGCCGTGACTTGTCCGTGTCCGCGCCATGGAGAAGGTAGATCATGCCGATATTCTATCATTAAATTCAAGATCACCAATTGTGACCTTGGATAGAGAATATTGCGTAAGAATCCATTGTTAGTCGGATATTTTATATCCAAGACATGAAAGTCGTGTTTGATCGAGACCTCGCCTTGCTCTATGGCTCTATTGCTCTATGGTGCGGAAAAAAATTCCTCAACCAAGCGGTCAAACGCAATATCGATCGATTTCCATTCGATTTTATTTTCAGGCTCTCTTCAAAGGGAGTCTAAAAACTCAACGTATCACATTTTGTGATACGTTGAGAAAATAGCTTGGACCGCGACCAGTCGCAATTTGTCACAGATTATAAAAATGGCTTGGACTAAAACCGACTGCAATTCGTCACCGATTCTAATGAATATTCGAACCTATCACAAAATGTGATAGGTTCCCAAAATAGCCTTGGCCGGTAGTAGTCGTGATTTGTGAATGGCCTCCAAAAACACCGAATAAGGCGGGGTTTAATGAAATAAACCACTATTAAAGACTCAACAAAACGACTGACACGAGACCAAATGCAAGACCGGCACATTTTACAAGGGTCAGTTTCTCGCTAAAAGCCAAAATTCCGATCAAAACTGTTGCAGCAACGGAAAAAATGGACCAGATGACGCCCGTTGTAGATAGCTGGCTCTTTTCATAGATCGCCGGCAACCATGCGACAGCGCTAATAAGGTCAACAATAATGAAAAGTGTAAACAGCGCCCACCCAGGATTCAAAGCAAACTTTTTTGAAAAAACTCTCCGAGTGCGAAAAAAATTGCTGACAGCACGATCCAAATCCAAAATGGGATGATGGTAAATATTTGCATATCAAAATTGTATCACGAGCCTACGCCTTCCCCCAATTCTTGCCGATATGGACGCCGACAGCGAGAGGCACGCCTTTTGTTTCGTCGAGCGAGACGACTGTTTCCATTATCTTTTGTATATCCGGCACCACCTTATCCAAAACATCATCCTTGATCTCGAGGACGAGCTCGTCGTGCACCTGGAGGAGCAAATAGACTGAATCTTCTAACTTGTTCTCTTTTATATATTCAAATATTTTGACCATCGCTAGTTTTACGATATCAGCTTCGGTGCCCTGGATCGGCGCATTGATGGCCATGCGCTCGGCGCTGGCACGGATGAATGGGATTGGCGAAGAGATATCGCCAAAATAACGGCGGCGGCCAAATAACGTTTCGGTGTACCCTTTTCTCTTTGCATCTGCTTTCACTGAATCGAGATAGCGCGCGAGGCCGCTGAAAGCCTGGAAATAATGGTTATAGAATTCCTGCGCTTCGGGACGCGTGCCGCCGAGATTCTGGCGCAAGGCGTTCACACCCATGCCGTACATAACGCCGAAATTGATGACTTTCGCCTTGCGACGCATGTCAGGAGTGACTTCTTCGGCCTTCACGCCAAAAACCTTTGCCGCAACTTCGCGATGCACGTCGCGACCGCCTTTAAAAATTTTCATGAATTCTTCGTCATTCGCGAGGAATGCCGCGATGCGCAACTCGATCTGCGAATAGTCGAGCGAAACAAGCGAGAATCCTTTTTCAGAAATAAATGCATCACGAATGCGGCGCCCCTCCTCGGTCTGTATCGGAATATTCTGCAAGCCCGGATCGTGAGAAGACATGCGGCCTGTCACTGCGCCTGTCTGATCGAATGTCGCGTGAAGCCGATCGTTTTGGTCGAGGAGCGGCGGAATGGCGTCGATGTATGTTCCGACCAGCTTTGCCAGCTGGCGATAGTCGAGGATCTTTTTGACGATCTCGTGCTCGGACAGCTTTGCGAGCTCGGACTCCTTTGTCGAACGGGCGCCGCCTGCGGTCTTCTTCATGCGCGGCGCAGAGAGCTGCAGCTTGTCAAAGAGGATGTCGCCAAGCTGTTTCGGCGAATTGATGTTAAACTCCTGTCCAGCTAACTCGTAAATTCCTTTTTCAAGCTCGCGGATCTTGCCATTGTACTCCTTTGATAATTTTTCCATATATGCGCGGTCAATCTTCACGCCGCGCTCTTTCATGGCGTCGAGGACTGGGATAAGGGGGAGCTCGACTTCATCATAGACACGCGACAGGTTGCGCTGTTTGATCTCTTCGACAACGACTTTCTTTGCCTCATCCCAATCTTTCGCGTTCGTTATCGAGAGGACGTCCTCATAGGTCGGACCTGTGTAATTCGAGTCGAGAAGCCATGCACCAACGGCGATCGGGCGCAATACTTCGGGAGACACTGGCAATTCTATGGCTTTCTTCTTCTCTTTTTTTACTGGCAGTTCCTCATCATATTCGAGATCTGCTGTCTTTTCCTCTTTGTCTCCGCCTTTGTTTTCAGCTTTCGACTTTATGGACTTTACAGACTTTTGACTTTCGACTTTCCCCTCTATCATCGCTTTCACCCTCGCCCCAAGCGTCCTGAACTCGAGCTCTTTGAACAGCGTCTCTATTTTGGAAAAGTCGAAATCCTCGCGCCATTTTTTCGTGGGCAATTGGAAATCGATCGGCGCGTCACGACGGATCGTCGCGAGCATCTTGGAGAACATCGCTTCTTCCTTGCCATTCTTTAAAAGCTCGATGATGCGCGCCTTTATTCCAGCTGCCAAAAGTTTTTTCTCGCCGCTATCGCCTTTTCCTTTTTCCAAAACTTTGTAAATATCTTCGATCGATCCGAAATTAGTCAGGAGATCCGTGGCCGTCTTTTCTCCGATGCCGGCGATACCGATGATGTTGTCGGACGGATCGCCACGAAGGCCTTTGTAGTCCGGAATGAGCTTTGGTCCAAAACCGAACCGTTCCATGACCGCCTTTTCGTTGTAGATGATCGTGTCCTTGATGCCTTTTTTCAAGGTATACACGCGCACATGATCGTCATCGATGAGCTGCATCGTATCCATATCGCCAGAAGCGATGATGATGTCGGGAACAAGTCTAAAGTCCCGAGTCACGAGTCCCGAGTCTTGATTTTCTTGACTTTCGACTCGGAACTTTCGACTTTTGACTTGCTCAACAATTGTCCCAAGTATATCGTCTGCTTCAAACCCCGGTGCACTGTATTCAGGGATATTGAAAGCAGCGATGAGGTCGTGCGAGCGCACAATCTGTGCGACGAGCGCCGGATCGGTCTTTGGCCGGCCGGCTTTGTATGCCTTGTACGCCTCATGCCGATAGGTCGGCCCAGGCAGATCATACGCCGCGACGATATAGTCGGGTTTGAGCTCGTTCGCGATGCCGATCAACATGAGGGCAAGCCCGTACAGCCCGCCCGTCGGCTCGCCTTTTGACGATGCAAAATCAGGAATAGCGTGGTACGCCCTATGCAATATGGCATGCGTGTCGAGGAGAACAAGGGTCGGTGCTTTGGCTGTTTCCTTCTTTTTCATGTTCTTATTGTACCTTAAATACAAAGATGCGACATGGTCGGCATATCTTTGACAAAAAAGAAAACCTGCCGAAGCAGGTTTTTTGCACAAACAGGCCGACGTTATTTCTTCTTCTTTCTTCTTCTGTATTTATTCTTCATTCTGATCAGCTTTTTCATGAACCAACCGAAGTTTATTCCTCCGGCGCTGCATTTGATGGTATTGCCTATTTTTATGCGATCTCCATCCTTTAGAGACGCGATCGCATGATATCCGCTTGGATCATCTTCTTTATAAAGCAGCACACGATCACGATCTGTCCTGATTCTTCCAACTCTAAATATCTCGGTTTTTCTAATTGGCATAATTCAATCTCCTGAATAGGATTCTATCATCAATATCATTATCTGTCAAAAGATATCGATGTCAATCGAAAGTATATTCCCTTTCCGTCTCGCTCACGAATTCGCATTTGATCGTCAACACGCCTTCCGGCAAAATTTCCTTCACGTTTTCCGGCCATTCGATGAGGATCAAATTGTTGGGATCTTCGACAAGCTCCTCGAAGTTCAGAACCTCGAGCTCGCGGGCGGATTCGAGGCGATATGCGTCGATGTGGACGAGCCTTGTCCAAGGTGTCACCTTGGACTCATATATCTTTTCGATAACAAATGTCGGGCTCGTAACCATCTCTTCTATCCCGAGAGCTGCTGCAACCGCCTTTGTAAAAGCTGTCTTGCCAGAGCCGAGGTTGCCGGAAAGGCCGACGACGAGTGCTTCGTTCTCTTTCTTGGAAAGCGATGCGATCCATTCGGCGGCGATCCGAGCCGTGTCGTCGAGGGACTTGGATAAGACTTTTTTCATGGAATGACTATAGTACAAGGAAAGGCGTAGGACAAGGTGACACCTTGATTCATGAAAGAAAAAACCGGCCTCGCTTTTGAAAGCAAGACCGGCGAGACAAAAGTCTCATTTATTCATTAACGGCCGCCGCCGTAACCCATATACCGCACACCGCTATCGCGGTTGTATCTGACGCCGCCATAGCTCATGCCCACCTCTTGGCGATATTGGGGCTGTTGGTAGTTGCGATAAGAGCCACCAACTTCACCATAATAACTTGACCGTGACCAATTTTCGATCGGGTGTCCTGACAGAATCGGGCAACTTCGTTGCCAACGATTGCCATACCAGAACCATCCTGGATAGCCAGGAGAGATGTAAACCGCTAGTCCGGCCGAATCGTAGCCCAACACGCTGTAATTTGGTTTGACTTCAGGCTGCGGAGCATATCCGACAGCTTGAGGACAAGAAGGCTGCGGAGCCGGAACACCCACCGAAACAGGCCGATAGCATGGGGTGACGACGACTTCGTTGTCAGTGTGAGCACCTCCGAGTGCCTGGCCAATCCAACAGAGTGGATTCAGATCATATGAATAGTGATGCTCGTACGTTTCTCCTCCATTCACTACCGGTGTGACAGTACCGCTTGTGCCACAATTGGCCTGCTGCCCGCCATTAGAAAGATCATTATGATAATGCTTCTCGTACGAGCCGCCATACGAAAGACATCCTGTAGCGAACAATGCCAGCGAAGCTGTGAGGCAACCCAGCAAACCGATTTTCAACGTTCTTTTCATAACTTACTTACCTTCACTTTCTATTTGTACACGCAAGCCTTTCGGCTGGTGTTTGGTTCATGTTTTTTATTCTCAAAACTGACTAGTACAATTATAGCACTTCAGGGCTCATTGTCAAGTTTATCGGAGCTTGTTTTGGCTGTGTAAAAACACTATTTTAGAGCCGCAAAAGTGCGCTATACTTGTCCTAATGATCCAATTCGACGAGGACAAGCAAAAGCAAAAGATCGACCACCTTCGACGCAAAGAAGAGGAGGAGCTCGTGCAAGTCTTGTCCGATAAATACAACCTGCCGTACATCGACCTGTCTTCGGTCGCAGTGAACACCGACGCGCTGCGATATATAGATGAAAAGAACGCCCGAGACGCGAAAGCGGCGGCATTCGCCATCGTCAACAAGAAATTGAGCGTGGCAGTGCGCGACCCTTCGGAGCCGAAGCTGGCAGAAGTCCTTGAGAATATAAAAGGCAAAGGCTTTGAAGCGGAGCTTTACATGGCTTCGATGGCAAGCCTGGAAAAAGCATGGGACCTCTACAAAGAGCTGTCGTTCGCTTCGGAAACGAAGTCAGGCTCGCTCGAGATATCGAGCGACGAGATCGAAGCGATCGTCAAAGAGGCAAAAGACCTCGCCACGGTCATATCGATCCTGACCAACACCGTCTCTCTGAAAAAGAGCTACCGGGTATCGAGGATACTCGAGACGGCCATCGCCGGCGCATTATCGACGGGCGCGTCTGACATACACATCGAGCCAGAGGAAACATATGTCCGCCTGCGCTACAGGCTCGATGGCGTGCTCGTCGAGATCATCAGGTTCGACACGGAGACATATGACCTCCTTTTGTCGCGCATCAAGCTCTTGTCCGGCATGAAATTGAACCTGAAGAAGCAGTCACAGGACGGCCGGTTCAGCATTCATGTCAACAATTCGGACATCGAGATGCGCGTATCTGTTTTGCCTGGCGCCTATAATGAATCGATCGTCATGCGCATCCTGAATCCAAAGAGCATCTCCGTGCCGCTCGAGGACCTCGGCATACCTCCAAAGCTTTTGGCAATCCTCTTGAAAGAGATCGACAAGCCGAACGGCATGATCCTGACCACAGGCCCGACAGGTTCCGGCAAGACGACGACCCTTTATGCCTTTTTGAGGAAGTCATACAACCCGGGCGTAAAGATCATCACCATCGAGGATCCCGTCGAGTATCACTTGCCCGGCATCACCCAGACCCAGGTCAACGACAAGGGCTACAACTTCCTCGAGGGCCTGCGCGCCGCCGTGCGACAGGACCCCGACATCATCATGGTCGGCGAGATCCGCGACGACGAAACGGCCGACATCGCCATCAATTCGGCCCTGACCGGCCACCTCGTCTTCTCGACCCTGCACACCAATTCCGCCGCAGGCGCCTTCCCTCGACTCATCGACCTCCATGTCAATCCAAAAGTCATCACCTCGGCTCTGACTATCAGCATGGCGCAGCGCCTCCTCCGACGGCTATGCCCTTTTTGCAAGAAAGAATTGCTCCTCGAAGGAGAGCAGAAAAAAGAGATCGACCAGGTCATTGCGGCGATCGAGGATAAGAGCCAGATACCGGAAAACACCACAAAGATGTGGGTGGCCAGCGGCTGTCCGAAATGCAACAATACCGGCTATAAAGGCCGAATAGGCATCTACGAAGCCATTATGATCGACCAAAAGATAGAAGACGCGGTCGAGGCGAACCCGAGCGAGCGCGAAATAATCGCCGCAGCAAAGGGCCAAGGCATCATGAATATGGAACAGGATGGCGTCGTCAAAATCCTGCAAGGGATCACCGATCTGGACGAGCTGAAGCGCGTCGTCGAAGTCGAAGAATGATCGCACACGCATCTATGGATTCAAAGGAAAGCTTTTGCAAACCAGTATTCACAGCATGTCAATTGCAATTTGAGAATGGCGTAGTAGTATGGGACTAGACGAAATATTTTTGAGTGCAGCCAGTCCTTCCTATGCAGGAAAGAGGCAAGGTCGCTGCGGTCAAGAAAAATCGAATGCGTACATCTCTAAGCAATACTTTCAATGCGATAATTAAAAGGTCAACGCACCTTAAAGGATGGCTCCAGTACGTATTCCCGAAAGAATACGACCAGAACGTCCTCAAAAAAGCGTCGGATAGACCGAACAAGTCGGCTATATTGCTTAGAGATGTATGGACTCGATATAAACTTTTACTACAAAGAGCATAGCATACATCATTATTTATGTCAAGCGATTCTCAAAAAACGAAAAAAGTGGCTCTTGCCGGCGATTCTGGAGACGAAAAGGACGTCCGCCATCTCGATCAGACCTTGAGGCCTACCGCGTGGGATGATTATATCGGCCAAAGACAAGTCAAGGACAATTTGCACATTCTACTAAAGGCGGCTGCGGAACGCAAGCACCCGCCCGAACACATCCTTTTTTATGGGCCGCCAGGCCTCGGTAAGACGACTCTCGCCCATCTCGTGGCACACGAGACCGGCGCGCAGATGAAAATAACTTCGGGGCCGGCCATCGTGAAAGTGGGCGACCTGGCCTCTATTTTGACCAATCTCTCGAACGGCGACATCCTCTTCATCGACGAGATCCACCGCCTCAACAAGGCCATCGAAGAGATCCTCTACCCTGCCATGGAGTCCGGCAAGCTCGACATCATCATAGGCAAAGGCCCTTCGGCGCGCACCATCCAACTCGACCTGCCGAGCTTTACGCTCATTGCCGCGACGACGCGGTATGCCATGATATCGTCGCCATTGCGCTCGCGCTTTTCCGGCGGCGTTTTCAAGCTCGATTTCTATACCGAGGACGAGATAGCCGAGATCATCAGGCGCTCGTCAAAGATACTCGGCGTCGACATCGGCAGCGATGCGATACAAATGATCGCTGGCAGGAGCCGATTCACCCCGCGAACAGCAAACTACTTTCTGAAGAGAGTGCGTGATTATGCACAGATAAGCAAACTGCCACTCGATGTATATACGGTTGAAAAGGCGTTAAAGATGCTCGGCATCGACGAACTCGGCTTGAATTCTGCCGATCGGGACATACTCCGCATCATGATCGACAAATTCAATGGTGGTCCCGTCGGTTTGAATACGATAGCAGCGGCTCTGTCAGAGGAACAAGCGACCATCGAAGAGGTCTATGAGCCGTATCTGCTGCAGCTCGGTTTGCTCGATCGCACCTCGCGCGGCCGCGTGGCGACAGAAAAGGCGTACGGGCATCTAAAGATAAAGAGCTTGGGGAAATTGCTTTAGATATTTGATTTTTTCACCAGTAGCTTTCGAATATAATCATTGAGATCAACTTTCTTGCCATACTGTTCAGCGATAAAGAAAAGTGACTTGAATATCTGCGATAGAGAACTGTCATCAATACGCACAAGCCGCTCTGTTTCGTAGTCGACCAAGAGAACGCGATCTCTGAACATAAATATATCCAGAGGGAATTTGATCAGCTCGTCTGGTAGAATATAAGCGATCGTCATTCGATCGAGGTGACTCAATAACTGGCCTTCGTTCATTTTTGAAAAGAGGCCAAACACCGACTCGGAAACAACTCCTTCTATGATTATCTTGCGGCGGCGCATTTCATTGTGAACATGAGACATGAATTTCATGTCTATCTTTTTGAGTATGGTTTTTGATATACCCGAGCCTTGGATGGCGTAGAGCCTTTCTGTTGGTGCGAGTTCGAGGATCTTTGTGAGTTCTTTTGTGATGTTCATCATACCGGAAACAACTATAAAGAAACTGCCTTGACCAGAGCTTTCTGATGGGCTGATGGATGTTGGATTGTCTATCATCTCTATATTTCTCCTATATACCCACTCAATATGTTTTCCTTTGCGAACACGTCTTATTAATTTCCTTTTCTCGAGCTTCCTCAAGATAAAACTCACCGTGGCGTATGGTAAATTTGCTTCTCTGGCGACCTTGATTGTTTTGTGAGCTAGTGGTTGTTGCTGAAGCACAACAAGAACGGCGTGCTCTTTTGGTGAAAGCCCAAGTGCCTCGAGGATTATGCGTCTCATGTGACCATCCTAGAATTTAACAAGATTCTTGTCAATTTTTTAAGCCTGCTGTATTGATATGCCTAGGTATATTGAAATTGGAGCAAAATCATTCGCAAATCTTCATTATAAGTAGGAATATGGGAGAGGATAGTTAACCAATGAATGAAAGATATATTATGAAAGCAAAAAATATCACGGCGAAGAAGAACTTGTGTGGAATTGGGGCTTGTCCTTCTGTATTTGAAACAGATCGAGCCAGCTTCATTGTTATTGGAACGGTTCCGGCAGCAAAAGATCTGCCGCGAAATATCCTGAAAAAGATCGGCAAAAATGAGATGGCTATTGAAATTCCAAAAGCTCTCCTCCAAAATAAGAACAGCTAGACCGTCCACAAGAAAATGTATACGAATAAATTCGGCCGACCAATTCGTGGTCGGCTTTTTATTTGATTCTTGACATAGATTGATACACTTTGACGATTGAAGAATCATGTATACTATAGTAATAGAATAGATACAATTAATACCATGACCAACCAAACATTTGCACTCGACGCAAAAAAGCGCGACCTCGAACAAAAAAACCGAGAAATAGAGGCAAAAGAGCAAGCTCTCAAAAAAACGAATGCAGACTTGATACAAAAAAGGCTCGAGGCACAAAAACTGCAGAACGAAACGGAGCAGGCGAACAGGGCGACAAGCGAAATAAAGTCGCAGGAACAACAGAATAGGAGCATATCGGCACAACAAAACCAGAGAAAACAAGAAGAGCAGAGATTAGAGATCGAGCTGAAGCAAAAAGAACAAGAGGTTAAAAGGCTCGAATCGGCGATAGATCAAAAGGAGGATGAGATAAAGAAAGCGGAATTGGAGATCAGAAAGACAAGCAGCACTGGCAATAAAGCAGGCGCAAAAGAGCAAGAGTTCAGGAACAAAGAGATGGAACTCGGCCAAATGAAACAGACCATACAAAAGCTGGAATCAGAGGCACGACAGATCGAGCTCGATGTAGCACAATTAAAGTCAAAGGCGAGCGCGGACAGCCGCGAAATCGCCCAGCTCGAACAGGAAGCACAGAGACAAAAAAGCATCGGGTCGTCAAAAAAACAATTTTAAACACATAAAACAATACTATGTCCGGACACAATAAATTCTCAAAGATAAAGCATCTGAAAGCAAAGACTGACGCGCAAAAGAGCAAAGTATTCACAAAGATGGTCCGCCTCATCACCATGGAGGTCAAGAAAGCCCATGGCATCCTGACCTCGCCTGGCGTGGTCGCGGCAATCGATCGTGCGCGCAAGGAGAATGTACCGAACGACACTATCGACCGTGCTGTAAAAAAGGCGACGACGGACAACAGCGCCGAAATGGAGAACATCACCTACGAGACGTACGGGCCAGGCGGCATAGCCATAATGATCCATGTTCTCACTGACAATAGGAACAAGGCTGCGCAAGAAATAAAGCACATCCTTTCCAGCAATGGAGCCGAACTCGCCTCCCCCGGCAGCGCCAGCTGGGCTTTCACCAAGACTCATGACGGCTGGCAGGCGGAGAGTTCCATGCCGCTCGAGGACACAGATATAGAAAAGCTCGAGAAGCTCGTGGAGGAGCTCGAAGCGAACGATGACGTCCAGGATGTGTTTACGAATGCAGAATAAGTAAAACAGACCCCACTAAATGAGGTCTGGGCAGTTTTCGATTGTAATAGACAATAATTGACATTATTCTGAAGGGGCCCGCGCGAGCTTATCCCTTACAGGTGGCCATGTCAATCATAACCAGCCGTTCAACTACCAAGGATCTGACAAAAATGATAACACATTGAATGTTTCTGTTATAATCAGTCTATGAAAATTCTCGGCATAGACCCTGGCTACGATCGAATTGGTATAGCTGTTATTGAAAAAAACAGGAGCGGCAATATTTTGCTTCATTCTGAATGCTTTACGACCGATGCAAAATCTTATTTTTATGAGCGATTGAAAAAAATAGACGAGAGGATACACCAGGTTCTCGATGAATTCGAGCCCGACGTGCTTTCAATCGAGACGCTTTTTATAAGCAAAAACCAAAAGACGGGTATGCGCGTCGCCGAAGCTCGTGGAGTCATCGCGGTAGCTGCAGCAAAGCGAGGTATGGATATATTCGAATATTCGCCGCCGGAAATAAAAGCAGCCATAACCTCGGATGGCCGAAGCGATAAAGGCCAGATGATCAAAATGATCCCTCTTCTCATAAAAATGAAGCCTGGCAAGCGCCATGACGACGAATATGACGCCATCGCGGCTGCACTGACTCATTCCGCAAGAAACCGGGAACGATAGAAGATTTTGGCGAAGCAGCGGCTCTCGTTCCCTCGCCTCATTCGCTGTATAAGGCTTTTAAAAAAGTTTTCCACAGGAAGCACTTGTTGCAACGATGTCGATTTGTTACAAAATACGGACAGGAGTTTACAAAGTAAAGAGTTCCTAGTACTTCGTAAATACATACTGTGTTTCAACTATGTACTAAGTACTAGGAACTTTTAAACTTAAACAATCATGCCAAAAAAAGAAAAAATCAAGAAGCAGAACATTTCGGTGAATACCGGCGAGCCGATCGAAGAAAAAGAGATCGAGCTTATCCCTGGATTAGTGGAAGATGCCGAAGACAAAGAGGATGACGATGACGATCTGGCGCTCGACGAAGAAGAGGTTGATCCGTTCGGCGACAAGTGGGAGCAATAGGACAGAATTAGAATTTAGAAAATAGAAATAGAAAAGGTGCAAGGGTGCTTGCACCTTTTCTATTTTCTAATTCTATTATCTATTCCTTAAAACGAAGATAGTTTAACTTATAGTATTACACAACTATAATAGTGATAAAGCGTTTTTTACCGACGCGGATCGTGCCGGGCTGATCTATTTTGTAATCATAATCAGAGATCGCATCATCCTTGCCGATATACGAGATTGCTTTGCCGTCAACAAGGCGCCTGAAATCGCTCTTTGAAGAGACTATTTTTCCCGCAATGAGGATGTCAACGAGCTTGTCGCCTTTTTTTGCTATAGCTTTCACAGCGTCTTCTGGAATGGCGCCTTCTTTGAAAGTCGAAAAGAATCGCTCTCGGGCTTGGGCGGCCATTTCTTTGCCATGTATGCCTGAAACGACATCTTCGGCCAATCTTACCTTTGCGTCGCGCGGGTTCGATCCGGTAGCGACGCCTTTTTCGATCGACCGGATCTCATCTATGGGAACATCGGTCAATAGCTCGAACCCTGTAAAAATAAGGCTGTCTGGCCAGCTCATGATCTTGCCGAACATATCGAACGGCGTTTGATCGAGGCTGACCATGTTCCCTTCTGTCTTGCCCATCTTCTTGCCGCTCTGATCGACGAGGAGCTTTGTGGTCACGACGAATTTTTCCTTGCCAGACAGGGCTTTTGCCAAATCTCGGCCCGCGAGCATGTTGAACGTCTGGTCGTTTCCGCCGATCTCTCCATCTACGTTCATAGCAACGCTGTCGTAGCCCTGCATCAAAGGATACAAGAATTCGTGGAGATACACAGGCTTGCCTTCGGCCATCCTTTTCTCGAACATATCGCGCTTCAACATCTGGTCGACAGTGACATGAGAAGCAAGTTCGACCACTTCTTTAAAAGTGAGCTTTGCCAGCCATTTCGAATTGAAACGTATCTCCGCTTTGTTGGCGCCGGTGAAATCGATGAAACGTCCTGCCTGTTCTTTGTATTTTTTGCAGTTCTCCAAGACTTGTTCGCGAGTCAGCTGCTTTCTGGCCGCAGTCTTGTCTGTCGGATCACCGATCGTCGCGGTAAAATCCCCAATAAGGAATATTATCTTGTGGCCGAGCTTTTGGAATTGCCCGAGCTTTCGTATCGGTATGACATGGCCGAGATGTATCGTCGGTCCTGTCGGGTCGATTCCTAGATATATCGTCAGCTGTTCTCCTTTTTTCAAGGAAGATCTCACTGATTCGATGTTCGGAAAGACATTTTCCACCCCTCGAGAGAGAGCTATATCGATCTTGTCAGTATCGATGACAATATTCGGCTTTCCCTTGAATAAATTCATACGAACACTTTACCACAAACAGGTTTTTAAGACGAGAACGCAATATGCTATAATTTTGGAATGTCTTCAAAGAAAACTCGTGCGCACGGATGGCGCCGTTTGCTCCGTTTTGAAAAAAAGCACTGGAAAGGGCTCTTTTTGAGCATCATTTCCATTGTTCTCGTAATGACCGGCATCGTCGTTCTGTGGATATCGACCCTGCAGATACCAGACCTGTCGTCATTTGAGACGCGTCAGATCTCCCAATCAACAAAGATCTATGATCGAACCGGCACAGTTCTCCTGTATGACGTGAACGCTGGATCGAAAAGAACGGTTGTGGCGCTGTCGTCTATCTCGCCATATATTCAAAACGCCACTCTAGCCATCGAGGATGTAAATTTCTATCATCATGGGGGAGTCGATGTTAAATCCATTTTCCGCGCGCTCTTGGCCGACCTGACGCCTGGAGGGGTCAAGGAAGGCGCCTCGACCATCACACAACAGGTCATAAAGAATGCCGTCCTGACGAGCTCGCAAACATTCACCAGAAAGATCGAGGAAGCGATCCTGTCGATCAAGCTCGAGCACATCATGACAAAGGATCAGATCCTCGAGACATATCTGAATGAGGCGCCGTATGGCGGTAATATCTATGGCGTCGAGGAAGCGAGCGAGACTTTCTTTGGAGTATCAGCGTCGAGCACCGATATCGCGGAGTCGGCATATCTTGCTGCTGTCTTGCAAGCTCCGACATATTATTCTCCTTATGGATCGAACAAAAAAGCACTGGATGCGCGCCAACACCTCGTTCTGCAGAAAATGGAAGAAGCTGGCTTCATAACGAACGCCCAATACAAAAAGGCTTTGATTGAAAACGTCACTTTTTTGGAAAAGAATCTGAGCACGATACGAGCGCCCCATTTCGTGATGTATGTCATCAACGAGCTCATCAATCAATACGGCGAAGACAAAGTTGAGAACGGCGGATTGAGAATCATAACCACCATCGACTATGGGATACAATCAAAGGCTGAAGACGTCATATCGAAGTTCGCTCCGACTCTGCAATCGAATTTTGACGCGAGCAACACCGCCATGGTCGCCATTGATCCAAAAACGGGGGATATTCTGTCTATGGTCGGCTCGAGCAACTATTTCGATCCTTCGATCAATGGCAGCTTTAACGTCGCTACAGCTCAACGCCAGCCAGGTTCGACGTTCAAACCGTTCGTCTATGCGACCGCTTTCGAAAAAGGCTTTACGCCTGACACTGAATTGTGGGATGTGCCGACACAGTTTTCTCCGCAATGCAGCCCGGGGGGAACGACGACTGATCCTACGGCCAGTTCGACAAAGATATGCTACTCCCCTGTCGAATACGACAATACCTATGAAGGGCCGATGACTGCTCGGTATGCTTTGCCGCAGTCCAGAAATATTCCCGCGGTCGAGATGCTCTATATGGCCGGCATCCAAAATTCCATCAACACTGCAGAAGCCATGGGGATAACGACGCTGACCGACACATCGGCTTATGGGTTGTCTCTTGTCCTTGGCGGAGGAAACGTTACCCTCCTTGACCTCACAAGCGCCTATGGAGTGTTTGCGAACGACGGCGTGAGGAATCCATACAGATCGATACTTGAAGTCGATGATAATCAAGGAAATGTCCTCGAACAGGCTACAACCAACCCGGTTCAAGTCTTGCCTGTCCAGCAAGCCCGCCAAATAAATGAGATACTTTCTGACACGACGAACCGGATGTATAGCATCAAAGCATTGACTGATCCTTTGAACAGGCAAGTGGCTGTAAAAACAGGGACAACGAACAATTATCGCGATGTGTGGACGCTCGGATACACGCCGAACATCAGCGTCGGCTTTTGGGCCGGCAATGATAACAATATGCCGATGAACGACGCCATCTCTACGCTCATCATCACGCCTGTCTGGGCGGCTTTCATGACGGAGATAAACGATTCTCTCCCCAAGAATACTTTTGTCGCCCCCGACCCGGAGCCGACGAACCTCAAGCCGAGCTTGAGAGGGATATGGCAAGGAGGGGTTTCATATTCGATCGATACGATCTCAGGGAAAGTGGCGACAGAGTACACTCCTACACAAACCACGAGCGAGGTCGTCTTTCCAAGCGTCCATAATATCTTGCAGTGGGTGAACAAAGACGATCCTCAAGGTCCGATCCCTACTGATCCTCAAAACGACCCCCAGTACAGCAATTGGGAGTATTCTGTCAGACAATGGTTTGCAGGCTATCAAAAAACTCATCCTGATTTCATCGAAACGAACGATTTCAGCATCCCATCGACCACCGACAATATCCATGTACCGGCTAATTTTCCAAAAGTATCCATAACATCTCCTTTGAACGGATTGAATCTTCCTCAAAACAACCGTACCAACGTATCCATAACGACTTCAGGGCCATATCCTATCGAGAAGGCTGACCTGTATATAAACGGCAATTACATCACCTCGAGCACAAACATCCCATTTACAATGAGCTTTGTGCCTCAAAACATCCCGAATATACAACAAAGCAATTCATTGGAAGTTATTGTCCAGGATGCTGTCTTTGACCAGGGATCAGCCACTACCACCTTTACTACACCTATAACCGCTATTCAAAATCAAACAAATTAAAGATAGTTCATTTTAGTATCCAGTTATTTGCTATCAAAATATCATTTGATATCTAGAATAGGCCGATTTGTCTTTTCTTTTATCTTTTGTAGTATCTCTGTTTTTTTGATCATGACAGCGCTCTTTACCGCTGGAGATATATTCAAATAAATAATCTTGTTCGAATATGATATCGAAGAATGTTCTAGCTCGAATTTCACAGCTTCTCTGATAGAGCAGGCGATGGCTTCATGAAATGATATCTCATTGAATTCGTGATTCTTCCATCGTGCAAAAAAAGATCCAATACCTATCATAGAATGATATATTACCTGTTCATCGGCATGACGAGGTATCTGAATGACTGGTCTCCGTTCGCTGTGATGAGCAAGGGCTTGTTCGTCCCGCCAAAATGAAATGAGATGCTGTCTGAACCAATAGATTGAAGACAATCGTTTATGTATTTTTGGTTGAAGTTTATAGACAGCTTTTCCCCTGTTATGGCGGCGTCGATGCTGGTGGTATTCTCACCGATATCGCTGTTTTTTGTGGTTAGCTCGAATTTTTTTTCTGATGGGCTGATCATGAATCCTATCTGGTTGAATTTATCGGAAAAAACATGCGATAGTTTCATAGCATTGACAATGTCTTCCTTTAAACAGACTATTTCCGTGCTATATGATTTTGGGATGATTTGTTTATAGTCAGGAAAGACGCCATCGATTATCCTGGAAACGAGATAGGTATTCTCGTATGAGAAAGATATCTGGTTCTTGTCTAAAATTACATCGACAGAGCTGGTTTCTTCGAGGATTTTTATTATCTCAGGAACCGAAGAGAATGGGATGAGGATGCTGCCGAAATCCTTTGTTTTCTTCATTTGGACTTTCTTTTCTGCGAGCCTGAATGAATCAGTAGCGGCAAAAACGACCGATTCTCCATCACAATTCACATATACGCTCGATAATTCAGGCTTTACAGAAGAGACGGATGAGCTATACCATACAGATTTCAAGCCTTTTATGAGATCAGACCCTTGGATTGAGAATTCTTCTTTGGAGTGCGAGCGAGGGATGATAGGAAAATCGTCGTTTGGCATCGTTTTGATGGAGCTCTTTGCAGAACCAGCTGCGATCTTGATCGTTCCACCGTCTGTTTCGATCCTTACAGCCTTGTTCGTATCGCTGATATTCGAAAGAAAAGCCGAGATAACTCCCGCAGGCACAGCACATGAGCCTTCCTCTTCGATCTTTGCAGGAATAGAAACCTCGAATCCGAGATTGAGGTCAGTCGATTTTATCTTGAGCGAATTATTGTCGACCGTCTCGAGAAGGATGCATGAAAGTATAGGAGTCGTCGACTGACGCTTTGCTATCCGCTCCGCTCCTGATATCGCAGGCTTTATCTTGTTATAAACAGTTTCTATTTTCATATATATATAAATTTATTATTACTACTAGCACTGTGGATATGTTGATAAGTCCAATATATCCATACTGCAGGCTGTCATATTTTAATAGCATCTGTTGATTTCTGTCTGAATACTTTTTTAAAATCAGCGACCTTTTCAGATTCCTTTAATTAAAACTCCTTTATCAACACTCGAGCACCTCCCAATCACTTCTTGTAAACAGCTTTTCAACATACATAAGCATAGGATACATCATATCATCGCGCGTATCTGCGAGATCTCTTGGATCAGAACAGAATTCGTCTTGAGCTCGTCTTTTATCTTTTCGCACGAATGGATGACCGTCGTGTGGTCGCGGCCACCGAGCTTCTCGCCGATCGAAGGGAAAGATATGTTCAAGTCCTCGCGGAGGATGTACATGATGACCTGACGAGGCTTCACAACCTCTTTTTTACGAGTCTTGTTGTAGATGATATCCTCGCTGATGTTATAAAAATCAGCGATAGCCTTCACGACATCCTTTACTGAGACATTCTTCTTTGGCTTTGCGCTGTTCTTGAGGAGATTTTTAATCTCGATGACAGAAAGAGACCTGTTCTTCAGCTGCGTCTGGCAAACGATAGCGTTTATAGCTCCTTCAAGCTCTCTGACATTCGGGTTCATCGAATCTATGATGAATTGATTCGCTTCATCGCTCAAAATGATGTTGTTAAGGGCACATTTAGTCTTTAGTATAGCCATTCTAGAGTCATGATCAGGCTCTGATATATCTACTATCATACCCGAGCTGAAGCGGTTCCGGAGCCTATCCTGGATGCCTGGTATGAAATTGACATGTCTGTCGGAAGAGAATACCAGTTGTCGATCAGTGTCTTTGAAGGTGTTGAACAAATGGAACATCTCTTCCTGCGATTTTTCTGTGCTCGAAAAGAACTGGATGTCGTCCATGATAATGACGTCATATTTCCGGTATTTCTCCTTGAATTGGTTCGCTTTGTTGCTCTGAACAGAGGCGATGTATTCCATGACGAAACGCTCGGACGTCAGATAGAACACTTTCTTGTCAGGAAAGTCCTTTTTGATATGATTCCCTACCGCCTGCATGAGATGTGTTTTTCCGACGCCTGTCGGTCCATATACAAACAACGGGTTATATGATTTTCCCGGCGCTTTTATCACCGATCGCGCGGCCGCATGCGCCAGCTCATTGAAAGGCCCGACGACGAACGAATCAAACGTGTATCGCGGATTGAGATTATTTTCTTTGTTCACATAATATTCGTGCAGCGGCATAGTGATCGTCGGCTGAGGAGTTGTTTTCTTTGATTCAGCAGGCTTGTTGCCGTCCGTCTCCTTTGTGATGATGTAGTCGAGCGCTCTGATAGATGAATTTGCCTGCCTGAAAGAGCGTAGGATGGTGTTGTGGAACTTCTTATAGAGCCATTCTTGAACAAAGTTATTCGGGACAGCCAAGAAAACCGTGCCATTATCCTGCCGAAGCACGTTCACTTCCCGAAACCACATCGAATAAGTCGATTGAGAAACAGAAAGCTCTATGTCGAGGAGTGCGCGTTCCCAAATTTGTTGCAGTTCGTTCATGAGATAAAAAGAGAAAATTAAAAATAAATACGCTATCAGTATACGCTTGTTTATAAAATAGCAAACTTGTGGAAAACATATAAATATGTTGATAACATGTGGATTATTCTTTTACTACGCATCATTAGATGATATGTTTCAAGTTGTGTTTTTTATAACAAGATGATTATGGTAAAAATCTCCTGAGACGGAACAAACTTGTGTTTTTATGCCTCATATCATATAGTATCTGAACAATGTCATTCACATATAATCCAAAAAAGAGAAAGCGCGCACGTTCGCACGGCTTCCGCCAGAGAGCAAAGACCACTGCAGGCAAAAACGTCATAAAACGCCGCCGCGCCAAAGGTCGCCGTCGTTTGACCGTCTAACCAGCAAATCATGCTTTCAAAGGCCGATCGCCTTTCGATAAAAGAATTCAACACCGTCGTAAAGACCGGGCGCGAGACGCACTCGCCTCTTTTTAGCATCAGATATGTTCCCGCAAATAGATTCAAATTCTCTCCCACTGCGCCCAAAAGCACATTCAAGACAGCAGTCCTTAGGAATCGTACCCGACGGAGGATATATGCTGCAGCAAGGAAGGTCATATCTGAAACCACCCTCAAACCGAATATGGTCGTGCTCATCGTGAAAAGAGACATCTCTCATATCGAGAGCCCGCAACTCGTCAGCCTTATCCGAGATCTGTTTGTGCAAGCCCGCTTAATCGCGTAAAATAAACCCATGTTCTCTTCATTCGCCTACTTTTACAATCTGATCATCTATATCCCGCTCTACAACGGCCTGATCGGGCTCATAAATATCTTTCCCTGGATGGATGCCGGCGTGGCCATCATCGCTTTTACCATCATCATCCGCCTCATCCTCTTCCCTCTTTCAAAGAAATCGATAAAAACACAGATACGCATGCGCGAGATCCAGCCAGAGATCGCGGCATTGCAAAAAAAATTCCCTAACAAGCAGGAACAGATGGTGAAGACGATGGAATTGTATAAAAAGCACAATGTCCGTCCGTTGGCAGGCACGCTCATCCTTTTCATCCAATTACCAATCCTAATAGGGCTGTATTATGTCTTTGCCAGGTCAGGGCTGCCTGTGGTGAATGCGGCTATCTTGTATTCCTTTGTGCATGTTCCGACGATAAACATGAATTTTCTGGGCATTCTCGACATATCAAAGATAAGCATAATCATGGCCGCTATCGCTGCTCTATCTCAATACATCCAATTGCGCTACTCTCTGGCATCCCAAGCCTCTGCGTCGGGCGGAGCCGATAATCCTGCGGCCGCGATGACCAAGCAGATGCGATATATCATGCCAGTGATGATCTTTATCCTGGCTTTCCGCTTCCCTGCTGCCATATCCCTCTATTGGGCGATCGGAAACCTGTTCATGCTCGGGCAAGAGCTGTTCGTGCGCTTCCATCACGAGAGAGGAAAGAAAAAAGTGATAGGGTTGGCGTAGAAAGTACCTAGTACTTAGTACCTAGTTCCCAGTTGCAAAATAAGATCATGTACTAAGTGCTTGGAACTAGGTACTCGGAACTTTTTACTGATTCAGATCTATCGACCACAGCGATAGGTTATTTTTATTCACAAAATACAGGAATCGCTCCTTTTGATCGAGGGCAAGCCATTCGGCGTCTATCGAGGCGTTCGCGTCATCTGAAAGGTTCGAAACGAGATGGGTCGATCCTGTGTCGGTATCGATCTCGATGATCTGGTCGATGGTCGAGGCTGTTCCCTCGTACCATGCGTCCGGATAGGTTGCGGTCGGCGCTGATACTGGAACAGCACAGAACAGATCAGAAGGATTCTGCTTGCTCCAAACGCATTTGTCAGCCAGCGTCGTAAATGGCAAGTCCTGACTAGAGTCCTTCTTTATATCATAGAGCGAAGCCACCAGATTCCCTCTCGTCGAGAGGTCCGAATAGAGAACGAGCCCTCCTGTTGTGTTCGGCAAGACCGACAGGCCGTAGAGGTTTCCGAGGATGGTGCTCATGGTGCCGGTTTTCGCATTGATCGAATATAGATATCCGGCGGAGTTGGCCGAGCCTTTTGTGGCGAGCATCAACGTGTTCGCAGTCGGCCAGAATGCCTTTATTTGAGTGAGCGGCGCGCTGAAGATCTGGGTCGACTTGCTTCCATCGAAATTCGAAATGAAGCCGGCGCCGTTCCCCTCCACATTCTCTACGGTGAAAAGCTGGTTGCCATTCGGCGAGACGGCAGAAGAGAGGATATCTCCAGGAAAGTAAGTGCCGCGCAGCTCATAGGGAGTCTGTCCCAACATAGGCTGTGCTTGTACAGGGATGCTCGAAGTGGAAGAGCTCGAAGCAGAAGCTCGTGTGGTCGTCGCAGTCGATCGCAGTTGGACGTAAAAGTTCGTTATGTCATCGCTACCCTCTTTTATATATCTGAAGACCCCTGACATGGCGTTGCTGCTCCAATAGCTCTCGTAGACGAGAGGCACGGTTGTGTTCGAGATGACGACAGGCGTGGCCGAAGCCATATTCATATCATAGACATAGCCTGTGCCGCGGTCGACAAAGCGCACGAATGTGCTCGAAGCTGTCGTTGAAGCCACAAAGCCGCCGACGGGCGTAGGCCATATCTCACGGATCTTTGGCCATTCGTATGTTTGGCTGTTATTCGCAGAACTGCTCGTGCTCGTCGAGGCGTTATGGTTGTTGGAGCTCGAGGTGCGGTTGCTGTTCGTATTGGTCGAGCTGAAAGGGTTGAAAGGGCTTTGGGAGCTCGACAGGCTTCCTTCTGAAGCAGGCTTGTCCAAATAGAAGAAGAAGTAGGCAGCGCCGCCGAGCAGCACCAGGATGAGGATGACTATGATGAGGTAAAATGATTTCTTTGACATGGATTTGATGTTATGGAGTGCCGCCAAACGGTTAAGACCCCCCGCCTGATGTTGTAGTGTTGTTGTATGGAGTTGGAGTATTAGCTGGTACAGCAGGTGATACAGCAGGAGTTGTAGGAGGGGTTATCGGCGGTATCGTCAGATTATTCGGTGAGACGAGGTTCGGGTCGATCGTGTACAAGAGGATATAGGTGATGAGCGCGAGCAAGAGCCCCATAGCAGCGTCATATATCTTTTTCGTCGCGTCGCTCTTTGTGTTGGCTGCGCCGCTCAACATGTATTCAAATCCGCCGACGGTTATCATAAAGACGGCCAGCACGACCGCGAGGGCAAGCATGAACTTGTAGGCATACGAGACGAAATCAGACAGATCGATGGTTGAGAATGTGGTGCTCGCACTACTGCAGCCGGCCACATTAGTCCCAATACAAGGCAACGGTTCAAGGAGAGTATAAGGCACTTGAGTAACGGTTTGTGCATGAATCGGTAAAAACGGCAAAAGCAAGAAGCAAAAAGCAACGAGCAATGAAGGAAACAGTGTTTTTTTAAAGTGAGATGCCATTGTTTTGTTTGCTTGCTATGAACATGACAGTGATCGCATTGCTGTCGCCCTGCAAGATATCCTTCAGGTTCTGCAATTGTAATTGTACAGGATAATTATTGTCCGCCGAAGTGTCTTGTACACGCAAAGTGACGCTCCTGTTGCTTGTCAGGCCCGGTTGAGCGCTCCCGTTTATAGTCCAATTGTACTCCAGGTTGTTGTTCGTCAAACTCGGAATGTTGAACGAGAACGGCACAGCAAGCAGCGTGATCTCTTGGTTTGAAAAGGCTGTTTGTGAACCAAGGGCGGTATTATACAAAACGCCATAAAACGGATCATCTTTGTAAAAGACGAGAGACGGGCTCCCTGGGTGGAGAGTAATCACTCCGGATGCCGTCTCGGACCCGTCGCGCGTGGAGACGGTGACATAGACGGTTATCGGCCGGGGCACGATGCCTCCCACGATCGAGATCGCCTGCTTGCCATATCCGCTCTGGTCTTCTAGATTCGTCGAGTCTTGTTTCCAGTCATAGATCAGGGTCGATGGATCGATCTCGATTCCCGATTTGTCAGCCAAATGAGGCATAGCAGCCACTTTTATCGTGTTCTGGTAGACAAAATCCTGTTTGCCGTCATACAAAGGCGGCGCATATCCCCCGCTCTCCCAGATCATGTCGACAGAGCCGCTCTTCAAGACGATCGATTTTTGCATATTGCTGCCGTCTTCTGTTTGGATGAGCATGGTGACATTGTCAGTCTTGCCGAGATCAGGCGCAGTCAAGGTGATATCATTTTTACCGATGCCTTCAGCGACCTTCTTTCCGTTTACAGACCATGTTATATGAGCAGCTGAAATATCGGACAGATAGTCGTTGATCGTAATATCGACGTCTTTGCCGGGAGCAGGATTCGGCGGATTGACCGAGATGTCTATGCCGTCCACTGCTGTCGGAATTTGGGCGTGAGCTAGGGAAAAGGAAAAAAGGAAAGAAGCAAAAAGGAAAGATAGGCCAAGAAAATAGAAATAGAAAGTAGAATAGGATAAGGAATTAACTCGGTACTCGGTACTTTGTACTCGGTACTTGAGTGGAGTAAAACGAGTAGATTGGGCTCTCAAATAAGGACGAATCATGGCTTTATTCTAGCATGTCAAGGGGACACCTTGTATCAGACTTCTCCACATGTATACATAGGTCGGACCTCTGTAAGTACAAGGTCGGACCTTGTACTAAATCCCGCCGTTCGGCAATCTTTTGCCGCCTTGGTTCAGGGGCTTTTGAGCAGCTTGAGGACGTCTCACTCCGCCACTATTGGCTGGTTGATTTTCTTGCCCTTCTTCATTTTCTGAAAGGGACGCTTGTTCATTACCCCCTTCTTCCCTCACTGTTTTATGGATATACCAAACGTCCATGATCCAAGCCGGAAAGACTTGAACTGAAAGTTGCTCGGCAAGATCTCCTCCAATGAGAGCCACTATTCTTTTTGGTTGAGCTGCCATCGAAACGCCTCTCATTTGCATATATGTCCCCAGGGCAATGCCGATGCATGGATCAGCAAATTCGCTTGCAATATCTCCGATACCAGTAAAATCCAAAAGCCATTGCGCGACATCGATTGCTCCTGTCACTCCATATAAAATCTTCCACTCAACACTCTTTGGGTCTTTTAGAGACATGCTCGTGTGAATTATTTACTGCACCAACGTCGCGGCGACGCCTCCAGCCGATCCTGCTCCGACCACTCCTGTATCCCCTGCCCCTGCCGCGAGTGCATCTTTCTTTGCCTGTTGGATCGCCGCCAATTGCGCGGGATTGCTGGTGATGATCTGATCTTCGGTATACGAAGCGACGATCTTTATGGCCACGTGCTTCAAGCCAACGAAGAATATCCCCTCGCCGACGTCAGATTCGAGCAAAAGATACTTTTCTTCGTCTGTCAGATTGAAGACTTGCTGGATCCTGTCCATGGAAGTCGGCGATTGCTTGAGAAGGATCTGGATCGAAGAGTTCGTCAAAATAGGCATTCCATAAGGCGATTTCAGGAAGTCGTCGACGTCCTGGGTGATCGTGGCAAGCCCGAGGAAATATTTGCGTCCGCGCTTTGCGATCGAGAGGAGGAAGGAAGCAGTGTCGTCAGACTTCATCATCCACCAAGCCTCATCGACGATCATCAGGCGCTTTTTGATGTCTTTGCGCACGGCATTCCATATATGGTGCGTGACGATGTACATAGCTACTGGTTTCAGCTCGTCTTCCATATCGCGCACGGAAAAGACGACGAATTTGTGGTTGATATCGACGTTCGTCGGATGGTTGAGGAAGCCGGACCAGGTGCCTTTGGTGAATTTGGTCAATCGTTCAACGAGCGATTCTGCCCCGTCCATGCCGCCGAGCACGAGCTCGAAATCGGACAAAAGCGGCGGGGTCACATTGGCGAAATTGGAATCGGCCGTGATGTCCTTTAATGCGTATGTCTCGGTGATGGCGCGGTCGATGATGGCGTCCTCTTCCGGCGTGAGGCCTCCTAGCATGACGCGGAACAAGCCGACGAGGTTGATGATATTCGAGCGCAGGATGTCAGCGCCGCTCTCGTCCTCGCGGGCGACAGGCAGGTCGAACGGATTGATGTGGTGCTCGGAATTGAGCGAGATATTGAAATATTTGCCGCCCGTCATCTCGGCCATATGCTCGTACTCCTTTTCCGGGTCGATGATGATGACCTCGGTGTCGAACATGAGGGTGCGCAGGATCTCCAATTTCGTGCAGTATGATTTGCCTGCGCCGGATTTTGCGAACGTGACGGAGTTGTAGTTCTCAAGAAGGAAGCGGTCAAAGAGGACGAGCGACGAATTGTGCCTGTTGATGCCATAGAGGATGCCTTTGTCAGACGTGAGGTCAAAGGAGACAAAAGGAAAGATAGACGAGAGAGGCGACGAATTCATCTTTGAATTGACCTTGAGCTCGTCATTGCCGATAGGCAGGACGCTCCTATAGCCGCTTTCCTGCTGGAATAGGGCCGGCTTGAGGTAGACGAGCTTTGACTCGAGGATCGATTTGATCTCGGACTCCAGCTTGTCGAGTTCGTTCTCGTTGTCGCCAAAGATGGTTATGTAGACGCCGACATCGAATATCTTTTCCTGGGCCTGCATCAGAGTGTCGCGGAGGCTTTCGAGGTCCTGATACGCCGTATCCAATGCAGGGTCGCGGACGAGCCCGCGCTCTTCGCGGCGGCTGATCTGGCTCTGTATCTCGGCCACTTTTTTCTGGAACTTGCGCAGGATCTTTGACGTGTCGACGGGATGGATGAAGATGGAGATGTTGAAGACTTTGTCGAGATTTATGATCGGCGCGAACCAGCTGTCCGTCAAAAAGCGCGGATACGAGATGACAAAGAACGTGCGCGCCAATTTCTCGCCCAAATTCAGCTCTTTCGGTCCGATCTTTAAGGCTGATGGCGCGATGATATCCTTGAGCTCCAAAACCCCCTCTTTGTATATGTCTTGCGGCAAAAGAGAGACGAGGTCCTGGTCGTCGCTTTTCTTGTTGGTTAGTTTTGAGAAGATGGACATAGTATTTAAATGCAAAGTGCAAAGTGCAAAGTGCAAAATGGGAACGCAAAAGCAAAATTCTTTTTAAATATCATTTTATTTGAATTTAAGTTTTGCATTTTGCGTTTTGATTTTTGCATTTATGTGATTTGCATCGGCTTTTCCGTGTCGCCCGGATTGAAGATCTTGTAGAACAATTCTACCACTTCTTCTGTGCCGAGCTCGGCCACGCGGACGCCGCACCGGACGAGGCCCTGCTCGACCACGCTGACCCGCTGCTCGAGCTGGCTTCGCGATTCTTCAAAATTATCGTTCGCGGTCGGGGCGCTCTTTTTGCTGCCGGGTATGAATCGCGAGAAAGGATTGTTGCCTTTGTTCACGATCGCCGCGGAATAAGGCACGACGATGAAGAACGTCTTTGTCATTATGCTCGAATTCTCGACGAACGTCTTGATGAAATCGATGTATTCTTGGACTTGTATCTTCATGAGCTCTGTCGTCTGGTTCTTGTACTGCTCTTCAAGGAGGGCAATATATGGCCTTATATCGAGTTTTTTCGACTGGACAAAGATCTGCAGGTCGAAGTCGAGCGAGTTCAAGAAATTCTGGAACTGGAACAGGATCGAATTCTGCTCGTCGCTCGACTTCAAGGCGAAATTGACGGACGAAGCCATGACGAGGGATCGAAAAGAGCCGTCGTTCAAGATCGCGATGCCGTCGCGCACCTCTTTTATCGGGACAAAATTTTGTGAATCGCGTGGTGTGGGCATGGTAATTAGATGCAAAGCTCAAAATGCAAAGCGCAAAATGAAAAAACAAAGCCCAAATTTTTCCTAATCGTTTTTTTCATTGAATTCAAGTTTTGCATTTTGCGTTTTGATTTTTGCATTATTTTTGGTGTGTGACTTCTCCTGAATTGATCCTCTCCTGTATATCCAGATTCCAGGCCAGATCCTTCAATTTGCTCTGCGAGACCTTTGGCACCATCACGCCGGCGTATCTCTGAGCCCCTTGCTGCGACGATCTTGTGGAATTGCTCGCGTCATTCTTTTGTGCCTGTTCTGCTTCTTTCATCTTTGCGGCTATCGAAGCCGCCTGCTTCTTGTCATCTTTTTTCCACAGATACAATTTCGACCCAAAGCCGTATTTAAACGCCGATTCCAGCACGTTTATGAACGGCCTGTTGTTGACACGATAGAAAGCCAGCGCCGCGGAAAGCGCCAGAACGACGAGGATCGGAATAGCCGAGAGTATGATAGACGGCAGTAGCCGATAGATGACATATGACAAGGCTATGCCACCGATGATATATATGAACTGCTTGAAGGTGAAAGGGCCGAATATCTTGTCCTCGACGTCGATGAATTGAGGAACTTGGTATTGCATATATATAGTATATCGCGACTGCGGCGATGGCGCTACGAGAAGTCTGTATAGTGCCGAGTACCTAGTTCCTAGTACTTAGTTGGATGCAAAATTGCGTTTACTAGGAACTGGGTACTAAGTACTAGGAACTTCTTGATTTATTCTGCCGTTTCTCTATATGGATCAGTTCCATCGTATGGCTTGACCTTGGTCTGTTTTGGCGGATCGGAATCCAAAGACATCGCCACGCCTTTTGAGAGCAAAGTATCGACGATACTCTCTTGCTCGACTTCTTTTTCTGCCGCCGTTTCGACATGTCTCACTGGTTTTTGTGAAGGAGCGGCTGGTAAAGGAGATGTTTCTTGCGCCTTTGCCACGGGTATTTGCGCGGGCGCAGGCATCTGCTGGGGTATCGTCTGATCAGGCATCGCCTGGGATATCGCCGCTAGCGCCTCGTTGATGGAGACGTCTGTCGACAGAGACCGTCCTTGCATCATCACGGACTGCGTCTTTGGGACCGGTTGGGGCTGTGCGCTTTGAGGAGTCGCGGCAGCGGCGTTCTTTCTCGATTCGAGATTCCTTGCGATCTGGTCATGCACCATCTCTTCTGCCTGGAGCGGCGCCTGTTCCGGTTTTTCTATGACGAACCCGCCTGCTTTCTCGACAGCGGATACGAACGAATCCTTTCGCGCTTTTTCTGCGTCCAACTGCATCGTCTGCTCGCTTTTTTGTGGCGGCGTAGGCATAGGCACAGGCGCTGGTGCGGGCACTGGCGGTTTTGGAGCCGGTTCGGGCTCCGGAACCGGATTGCCGTTCTCGTCGCTGAATCTCTCCGTGCCTTCCCCGTGCTCCTCTTCTATCTTTTTCAAAGAATCCCGCATCTTGTCAAAGATCTGCTTGTTTATGTCCTGGGTCACGAGCATCGCCCTGCCAGTATCAATCTGCATCCTGCGCGCGATGTTGCTCACGAACATGGGCGAAGGGGTGAGCCCGACCAAGACGAGGCCGACCTCATTGACGAGCTCCTCGATCTGATCGTACATAAGGCCGTTCTTTTGGCCGATGTCGACGATGATACTCGTCGTGCTGACAGAGTCTATCGCTTCCCGGATGTCAGGAGGCAGTCTGTCGTATCGCTCTTGGATTTGTTCAGGAGTGTAGGGCATGATTATTATTTTTTCGCAGGCGGGCTACCTCCGCTCGGTTTTGTTGCGTCTGGTTCCGGCTCCTTCTTTTTATTCGCCTCATCCATAAGCTTCTTGAGGCCTTTTAGATTCTCGTCATCTTGTCTTTTTTTGATCTCCTCTACTTTACCCAGAAGATCCTTTTTTTCTTGTTCAAGCTCTGCTTTTACTTCAGCTGCCAGAGGCGGCTTTGTCGGATCTTCTTTTATCTGTTCGTCGATCTCTTTGACCCTTCTGCTGTGCTGTTTGAGGTCAAGCTTGTCGCGCGTCTTTTTGTTTTCATCTTCCAGGTCGCTGGCTACTCTGTGTATGCCGAGTATTTTAGAGATCGGACTGTTTTTCAAATTCTGTGTGCGCTGTTGCTGTAGCGTAAGGCGTTGTCTCTGTGCAGCTTCAAATTCTGCATCTGAATTGTAATCTGCGCGATGAACGTCACCGAGCATCTTCTGTATATTTTTATGAGTCTTCTCTGTTGATTTTTGACGTTTCTCACTCCATTTTGTGTAACCCGTGCTGTCAGCTACGTTCGATAATCCACCATGTATAACGCTGGCAATATGAGGATTGCTGGCATGGAGATTATTCATCATTCTTGACCTGATCATTCCGCCTGCCACTGATCCGACGGCAGTGCCTGTCACTTCCCCAACCCACGACCTTAATCTGCCTTTGGCTTTGTTCGCTAAATCTTTTCCAAAACTTGCGTATTCCATTGCTGCCATGAGAGGAATAGTGACAAGTATTATACCGATAACGTAATTCATAATTAATCCAACAGTAGATGTCGCCACAGCACCAGAACCAATGTTCGTTCCTGCTGCAGGATTTACGAATGCTTTGAAAGTCGGGTTTGTTATGACTCGTAACGCCACATACATGAACAACATATATATCGGCATTATCAAGCACTGATTCAATAAATGGTCCATCCACTTGTCTGATATTTTTTTCTTTACATTAGGTATTATCATCCCAATAAAATAAAAGGGAGAAAAGGCCATGAGAACGATCAATATGCCAATTCGCGCAGCAAAGAGAAAGGAAGCGGCAAGAAAGTCGAGCGCAGTGATCATCATCAGGATGAAGCTCCCTATTCCGCTGCCGATGATGCTTAATGTGCTTGCCCCCGAGGTGGTGGTTTGTCCAGGATTAGTGACAATATTCGTCGTTGAAGCTGCTAATTGAGATGTTGATTGGTAAAGAGATTGTATCCCCAATCCATGCATTATTTCATCAGATAATCCTCCGGAAGTGAAGGCGTTTGACAGATAGTTCGAGCTTCCCGGTTGAGAAAAATCAAAGTTTGCTGCATTTGGCGCTATGGCTCGATAAAACGCCAAAGAAACCAAGTTTGATGCATCGACAACAACTTTTGTGAAAAAGAGGCTGAAATTTATTAGAATACCTGCAACGACCACCATGATGATGAGGTGCTGGACTTTGCTGTCAGTTTTTTGGATGATGATTTCAATAGCAGTGAAGAGGAGGAAAAATATAATGAGGATGCTCGATATGTCGCGAATCACTGACCATGTGACGTCGACGATTCCTACAGAACTGACTAACGAACTCATGTTGAGAGTCATCGTCATGACTCCGTTAAGAAGAATCCCCATGAGTGAAAGGAATGTGTTGGCTATGAAAAGTAATACTATATTTATCAACCAAGATAATACTGCGTTTACGTACGGAATTATCGCGTAACCCGTTATCATTTTGTCTACAGGCAAGCCTGGTACAGAGACGGCATTTAGAGCAGCTCCTAGTGTAGTGCCTATTGGCCCTGGGATGGTTGACGCTAATCCTCCAAGAACACTTGCCCTCGCTTCCCCCGGCGCAAGCGCAAACCCGCCCACGACGATGATCGTGGCGATGAGTGCTATGATTTTTGTGCGTGGGAATCTCATGTATGTTTAGAAGCTCGGGATGATGTTGCTGCCGGTATTCGTGCCTCTCGTATAATTTTGCAGAGCGGTGCCGCTCACGGTGACATCGTTCGGCGTGCCGCGGCAGTACCCTGCCACGACGCTGTCCGCCTCCGTGACGAGGCTGCTGATGCTGCTGTTCGCCGGATCGGTGGTGTTGTTTCTGACGCTCGATTCCGAAACGGGCATGTCGTTCAAAGGCGGTTGGATCGAATCGGCTTCCTGTGTCAGGGTGTTTATATCGCTCGTCGAGCTGGCATTCGTGATTCCATAGTTCAATGAATTCAAATTATTAATATAATTCGTCGTAGAGTCATACCCTGCCTGAAGGCTCGTGTTCAAAAGATTCGTGGTCGTCGCTATGTAGCCGTTCAGTATGCTTATGGCTTGTAGCGTCAACGCGGTCGTGCTCGCGTGCTGGCAAACCGCTAGGTAGTTGTTGAACGTATCTATGGCGCCGTTCGCAGAGTCGACAGAAGCCGCGTAGTCGCCCTGTTGCTTTATCGCATACGGCTCGTATGTCGATATCTGATTCTTGAGCGTAGCGCCGAGGTTCGCGATGGTGGCTGCGTTTGAAGCATTTGACTCTGCTTCAACCTGGCTCAAATACGCAGGCTGGCCATTTTGCGACTGGCTGACGCCTGCAAGCCCGCCGGGGCCGAGCACCTTGTTGACGAGCTGCGAGGCCAATGCCCCGATGACTTCGTCGAGCATGCTGGCTTGGACCAGCGAGTCCTGGCTCGTCCCGAGCGCTTTGTCCAGGCTGGATTTTATCGTCGAGCCGGGCGTGGATATGTTGCAGTGCTGGTAGACATTGGTCGCTGAATCATATTGGATCGACGGGTCATAAGTCGCGTCTTCGTCTGTTATGGTCGGGTCGTCCGTGCATGTGGTGAATGATAGAAAGCCGCTGCCGCGATTCAGCTGGTTGTTCTGTTCCGTTTTCCTATTGCCTATGTTCACGTCGATCTCCGCCTGCGCTTCGAGATACGCTCCGTAAAAATTATTCTGCGGCTCGGCCAAAGAAGCGAACGCGGGCCAGCCGCCCTGGCTGAAGTCGCCCGCCTCGAATCCGTTTATCGTCGCTCCCTGCACGTTGTTTATGACCGTCGAAAGGGTGCAAGCATAAGGGCTATTGCTTCCGTTGCTTCCACCGGAAGAATTCGCTCTCCCACCCGCCAGGTTGAGGGCGATTGCGAGCCTCACGTTCAGACTGATCGGCGAGCAGAGGGACGAGAGTGGACCGCCGCTCGACAGAAATGCGCCGGCGGCCTGGTCCCCCACATTCTCAAAGAACGCGGTCGGATTGGTTATGTATGCCGGGCTGCCATTGAAGCCGGAATTGATCCAGCTGACAGTCGCGTTCGTTATGTTCTGAAGCAACGATTTCGCTGCGGCCCAGGCCAAAGGGTCGAGGATGTAATCCTTGATCCATATCTCGTCCTCGGCATAGCTCGCGATATCCTCATACGCGCTGCTCAGTGCGTTATACACCGCGCTCAGACTAGTCTCTATTTCAGTAGTGAAATCCGATACGGTATCTCCCATTCCGAGGATCGCGTGGGCAGGCTTTGCCGGCAAGAACGCGCCGACGGCGAAACATATCGTGAGAACGATGGCTATGATCCCCCGGGTTGTTTTAGAATATGTTTTCATTGGATATTATTTTGTTATAAGCCTGTTCCTCTGATGTGGAGCTCGCTTCGACTGCCGCAACATTCGCTTTGACCGTGCCGAAATATTGCTTGAGCGCACCAAATGCGTTATTGAAATCCTGCAAGGCGTTCAGATATTGGCCGGCTCCCTCGAGTCCCGCCGCCGGATCCGTGTTGACCGACCGGAGGAGCTTGGCGACCATGAGCCTTTCGCTCATGGCATTGACCAGATCAAGATGTATCTTCAGCAATGTGGGCGGTGTGGGGGTGGCGAGCAGGCTATTCAAAATGCTCTGGTAAGTCGCGATGATCGGATCTATCTTTGCCGCGACGGTCGGATCATTTTGTTCCTCGGCGTCCCTCGCATAGGCGGCCTCGTTTCCGAGCGCGTCGTTGTTCTTGAACAAGGCGACGACGCTTTGGCCGTAGCTTACAACTGCGACGATGCTCGTGTCTTTGCTTGTTTTCAAGTCAGAGAAAGCATATGTCTTTGCTGTCTCCACGATGTCAGGGTTATTGAGGGCGTTCGACACGAGCGCATCGACGGTATCAGTCCCGATATCCTCTCCTGATTGCTGGAGCTGTAGATATCCCGACACGAGATACTGGCCGAGCTTTTCGGTTTGGGTCAGCGGCGCCGCTTTGGCCGGCTTTGTCCCTGTGCCCAGGCTTTTCCCCTGCATCGCCGCAGGGTCAGTACCCGTGAGGACTTTTTGCCAGTCGTTATCTGCCAGTGCTACGCCTGCCCTGTCGGAGGAACCGAAGGATAATCCGGGCGCTATATATTTTGTACTGGCCGGCAGAGGATTGCCAAATTCGATATAGGCAAAGGCCGCCAAGATCACGGCAATGCTCAAAATGATTATCCACATTATTTTTCTGCTCGGGTAGTTCACTGGGTTTTAGACAAAAAATTGTCTGAATCGGGTAGTCGCCGAACGGCTCATAGGTACCGACTCAATTGTAGCAAGAATAAAGCCCTATTTGGCCCGCTCTATGTGGAAAAGACTCGTCTCTTTGGCGAGTTCTTTCCACTGACTCAAAGTGAAAGTCTCCGCTCGCGCATCGAGAGGCCACTTTTTTGTTATCCACAGGTTTTCCAGTGCTTGTGCAGGCAGTATTTTTGTCAAATTACCCTTTAAAACCTTGCGTTTATGGGCAAAACCGGCTCGGACGATGTCAAAAAATGTTTTTTCGCTGACGATGGCTTTTTTGTCCTCATCGATCGGCATGTCTGTCTCCGTAAAGAAATCTCTGTTTATATTGTCTATCAAAATGATCGCAGAATCGACATTCGGCATCGGACGGAAGAATCTTTTCGGAACGGTGTCTATGTATTTCGGCTCACCGAAGGCTTTTACCGAGATCGAGAGGATGCTCTCTTTGCCGTCTGCCGCAACTATCCTTTTTGCGACTTCTTTTTGGACAAGGAGGACCATGCGCGCGGGATGATCCATTTCAGACAAGAACTTTCGGAGGATCTCGCCGGTGATGTAATACGGGATATTCGCCACAATGACATATGTTCCCTGCTCGAGCCCGATATCGGCCGTGCGCATGTCCAACACGTCGCCATAGACGAGCCTTAGATTCCCGGAGGAGATGTCGTCGGCAAAATTCTCTTTCATATATTCGACCGATCTTTCGTCTTTTTCTATCGCGATGACCTTTGCTCCTGCTTTTAAAAGCCCGCGAGTGAGCACGCCTTTGCCGGGACCGATCTCGAGGACGGTCATTCCCGGTTCTATCCGCGCTGCGTGTATCATCGCTCCGACCACGTTCGGCGCATGCAGAAAATGCTGTCCGAGCGATTTTTTTGCGATAAAAGAAATCATGATGGTAAGTATAGCAACTTTAATCTTATCAAAAATCCATGAAAATCATCTTTGCGCGATTCGGCCTCTCTTCTTCTCCGCCAGCTGGCGGATCTGCTCCCTCTTCTATCAATTCATCGCCGATGTCAGCGATGAATTCAGACGGAGAATTTATCCTCTGTGATCCGTAGACGGTGCGTATCTGCGTCCAGCTCAGGAATATCTTTTTGCGCGCGCGAGTCAGGGCGACATAGAACAGGCGGCGCTCTTCCTCCTCTTCTCCCTGGCTCAGCTCTTCCTTGCCCATCCTCTCGTGCGGGAACAGATTTTGCTCGAGCCCCGCGATGAAAACGTAATCGAACTCGAGGCCTTTCGAGGCGTGCACGGTCATGAGGCGGACCGCGTCTTTGTCTTCTTTCAGCTCGTCCTGATCTGTTGATAGAGCCGCATTCGCAAGGAGCGATTCGACTGCCTCCTCTGCCGGCAGGTTGTCATATGTTTTCGCTACGGTGGCTAATTCCCTCATGTTTTCTAGCTTCTCTTCATCCTCGGCGCTCTTTCTCGCTGCTGATTCGATGCCCGTTCTCGTCAAAACGAATTTGACCAATTCGGAAGGCTTTTTTGTGAGAGCGACGTCGCGGATCTCGTCCAGCATCGACATGAAGTCAGATATCTTTGTGGTCATCGCCCGCGAGAGGCCGGCGGAATCGTGCGCCAGGACTTTTACGATGGTCGCCTTGCCGACGCCGCGCGGCGGAACGTTGATGATGCGCACCATGTCTGCCGCACTTTCCCTGTTGAGAGACGCTTTGATGAACGACAGGATGTCCTTGACCTCTTTCCTTTCAAAGAATCTGACGCCGAGCACCTGATATGGCACTTCCTTCTTCAAAAAAGATTCTTCGAGGATGCGCGACTGGAAATTCGCCCGATAGAGCACGGCGATCTCTTTCGGTTTTGTCCCCTTTTTGATGAGGTCGCGGCACGTATCGGCGATATCGCGGGCTTCGTCAGCCTCGGTATATTCCGCCGTCAACCTGATCTTCTCGCCTTCGATATTTTTTGTGAAGAGGTTCTTTTCCCGACGCATGGAATTCTTCTTTATGACATTGTTCGCCGCCGCTAGGATGTTCTTTGTCGAACGGTAATTCTCCTCGAGGATGACGATCTTGGCTTCGGGATAGTCCTTTTCAAAATTCAAGATGTTTTCGATCGTCGCCCCGCGCCAGCTGTAGATATTCTGATCGATGTCGCCGACCACGCAGAGATTCCTCTTTTGTCCGACGAGGAGCCTGACGATCTCATATTGCACGCCATTCGTATCCTGGTATTCATCGACATGGATATGTGTCCAGATCCTTGCATAGCGTTCGCGCACGGCAGGATTCGATCTCAGTATGTCCATTGTCTTCGAGAGGAGGTCGTCAAAGTCGAGGGCTTTTTCCCGGAGGAGCGCTGCGTCATATTTTTCCCAGACGCCATAGACGATCTTTGAACGATAATCATTGCCGGTTTTGCTCCGGTATTCTTGCGCAGAATAACCATCGCCCTTTGCCCGGGAGATCGCGGATAGTATGCTCGCAGGGTCGTTGTTGTCGCTATTCAAACCGAGCTGTTCGAGAGCCTCTTTTATGGTTCTTTTCGAGTCGGCCCGGTCGTAGATGGTGAAATGTCTCGTGAGGCCGATCAATTGGGCGTTTTCCCTGATGATATGCACGCCGAGAGCATGAAACGTGCTGACAAAAGGCCTCTCTCTCATAGAAACCGGCAAATTGAGGCTTTTGTCTGTCTCGAGGATGCTATTCACTCGGCCTCGCATCTCTTTTGCAGCTTTGTTCGTGAATGTTATTGCCAGGATGCTATGCGGATTGACGCCGTTCTTGATCAGATTCAGGATCCTGTGGACTATCGTCTTTGTCTTTCCGGCACCCGCTCCGGCTAGAATGAGGAGCGGACCCTCCAGAGCGTCCGTCGCCTCTTTTTGTTTGGCGTTCAGTTCATTTTTTAATGTCTCCATACGATTGTATCAAGCAATCATACCAGATAAGGGCGCATAATCCTATTTCACATGGGCTCTCAACAAGGCCATTTTTGACACATGCGAGCAAATATTGTTTTCCACATGTTTCGCACCGATTTGATTGACCCCGAGGCCGAATTTTGCTAGTATGTGCCGAGTGCCCTTCGGGGCATAATTCTCTTATAAAACACCGCTTGACCGCCTGTCCACCACGATTGAACGCCTGCTCGAATCATCCGCTATGAATTCAATAAGACCACACAAGAATCCCAAATACGCCTCCCGTTTTCTTTATCTAAAGGAAACTCTTGTCACGATCGTGGTCGTCGCTTCGCCTTTTGCATTCCCTGTGGCCGCTCATGCCGGTTTCTTCTCTTTTTTCAGCTCGATCGTGGGACAGCCGGTGAGAGCAGAAGAGACGGTCGCTTCGACGACAAGCTATAATTCTCTGAACATCCCGCTCAATGAACCGCCTGAAAACCCGAATCTGGACTTTTCAGCATCGGATGATTCATTGGCCGTGTCTGATGAGGCCTTGATCCCTTCTATGGGTCCGGCCGGAAGCATCGATGATATCAGCAGCCAGCCGACAGACATATCTCCGAGCTTCTACATCGTGCAGCCAAAAGACACGATCTCCCTTATCGCCGAGATGTTCAACGTATCTGTCGGCACGATAAAGTCGGCGAACGACCTCAAAGGCTCGGCGATTTCTCCAGGTCAAACTCTCGTCATCCCTCCTGTGTCGGGACTCACGTATGTGATAAAGAAAGGAGACAAGATCAGCTCGGTGATCGCCAAATACAAAGCTAACTTGGCGGATGTGCTCGAATACAATGACATATCGGCGACATCGACGCCTGTTTTGGCTGTCGGCGACACCCTTTTCATTCCCGGCGCTGATACTGGCACTGTCGGCACCACAGGAAACACGCCGGTGCGCATCTCTCCGGGCAAAGTCATCTATGAGCCCTACCTCGGCGGCGGAGGTCCTAGCATTCCGGGATATTTTGCCTGCCCTGTGCATGGATCATGGCTGTCCCAAGGCCTCCATGGTCACAATGCAGTCGATCTCGCTCTCGGCATCGGCAATCCTATAGATGCTGCGGCTGACGGAACGGTCATCATCGCAAAGACCGGCGGCTGGAACGGCGGCTATGGAACGTATGTCGTTATCTCTCATCCGAACGGCACAGAGACTTTGTATGCTCATGCAGAAAAGCTTTTTGTCATTCCTGGCGAGCAGGTCATTCAAGGCGAGGAGATCGCAAAGATCGGCTTGACTGGCGAAACGACAGGCCCGCATCTCCACTTTGAGATCCGCGGCGCTGCCAATCCGTTCGTTTCTATCAAATGCTAGTAGAAGAGCCGGACTTTTTTCATATCAATTTTTGTCTGTATTGCAGCGCTTCCAGGATGTCCGACTTCTCGATCTCTTCTTTTCCATCCAGATCGGCGATCGTCCTCGAGATCTTCAAGATGCGATGATAGCCGCGGCCGGAGAGCCCGAGGCGCTCGGCGGTCACAGAAAGAAATGAAGAGAGCACGGGCGAGATGAGAATGGCTTTTTCCATCTCTGTAATGTCGAGGTCGCTGTTGCATTTCGGCTTGAGCCCGTGCTTTTTGCATCGATCGTACTGCAGCGCCCGCGACCTCTCCACGCGGAGAGCCATCGTTTCGGACGATTCCCCTTTTACCGCACCTCTTTCAAATTTTTCATACTCGATCTTTGATACTGCGATCCACACATCGATGCGATCGATGAGCGGCCCGGATATCTTCTTGAAATAGATCTGGCGCGCGCCAGCTCCGCACGTGCAGCGCTCGTCGCCGTAGCCGCAGGGGCATGGATTCATGGCTGCGACCAGGATGCAATGAGCGGGAAACGTCACCGATCCCCGCGCACGCGAAACAGTGATCTTCTTTTCCTCCAACGGCTCGCGCAATGCATCGATGACGTTCGAATGGAATTCAGGGAATTCGTCGAGGAACAGGACTCCGCGATGAGCCAGAGTGATCTCTCCAGGGCGAGGGAATGCTCCGCCTCCCACGATCGACGGATACGAGGCTGTGTGGTGCGGAGCACGGAACGGCGGCTCGGTGAGTATGTCTTTGCCGAGAGTCCGCGCGATCGAGTGGATGGCGGTGACTTCGATGATCTCGTCCTCGGTAAGCGGCGGCAAGATGCTCCGGAAAGCTTTCGCCAGCATGGTCTTCCCGGTGCCCGGCGGTCCGTAGAGAGCGATATTGTGGCCGCCAGCTGCAGCGATCTCCAAACCGCGCTTGGCCGATTCCTGGCCGCGGATCAATGACATGTCGATCTCGGTCTCTGACTTGTCCCGTTCGATCTCTGACGGTAGGATCGGCACCAGACCATGGCCTTTGCGTTCCTCGAGATGTCCGATCAGTTCCTCGAGGCTCGAAACCGGATAGATCCTGATGTGCTTGATCAAGCCGGCCTCGACGCAGTTTTCTTTTGGGATGTAAACCTCTGAAAAGCCCAAAGTCGCAGCGGTTTTGACGATCGGCAAAACGCCATGGACTATCCTGACCGATCCATCGAGCGCCAATTCACCCATAAATAGCTTTCCTTCGGGGTCAAAATCGATGTCTCCGCATGCCAAGAGATAGGCGAGAGCCATGCCGAGGTCGAATGCCGGGCCTTCTTTTTTCATGTCTGCCGGAGCGAGCGATATGACGAGCTTTTGGTTCTTTTGCTTTGGCGACTGGTACCCGCTGTTCTTTATAGCCGATGAGACCCTGTCTTTTGATTCGTCTACCGCTTTGTCTCCGAGGCCGACGACAGAAAAAGAATGCAGACCGTTCGAGGTGTCCACTTCGATGGTGACTATGTGTGTTTCAAGGCCTTGCGTCTGGGCGCCGTACGTCTTTGCATGAGCCATACGCGCAATTATACAGATCGGTTATTAAGAAAAGTTAAAATAATCTCAAGAATATAAATTCCAACATGGCTCGGACGTCATGTCCACCTGCTGACGATCATGATCTTTGATAGACGGTGAAAAATATTATTTTGTCTCCGACCCCATGTACTTCTTTGCTGTCCGAGCCGCCGGATTCGCCTCGAGCCGGTCGCGTTCTATCATCTCGCCAGATTTTTCGCATATGCCATATGTGCCCTTCTTTATCTTGTCCAAAGCGTCGTTTATATCCTTGAACTGCTTTTCCAGAGAATCGAGTATGCTTTTATTTCCCCCGAGCTCTTCCAGCTTGTCAGCCAGCTCGTTCTCATCGGCCTTGTCTATGTCCATATCGTTCGATGTGGCAGAAAAGTCATTTGGATTGCTCGGGTCAGAGCTCCCAACGGTTTTGATCTCTTCTCCGATAAGAGCTTTCTCTCTTTCCAGCTTGTCCTTGAAATATTTGATGTCTTTTTTATTCATGATGGTTGGGTCATTTTATCTGATAAACGTCTGCTTTTCAAGTCTGTTGATGATCTCGGCCAGAGCCTTCTCGTCGGTGGTGATCACGATCGTATTGTTGTCCACGAACGAGTACAAGATGAGTATCGTCCCGTCGGTCTTGTAAAATGTGCGCACGTCTTTGTTCTCCAATATGCCATCCTTGAAGCTGCCTTTGATGTTGAAATATGAGGCGATGCTGCTCGATGCTTGCGGCTGTGCTGCCCTGCCGGCATACCCGAACATGGCGACAAAATCATCCGGCATCGTCTGCTCCCAGTCAATCATACCAGCATAAGCGTTCTGAAAGAAGTTGTCCGTCAATATCATAAAGGGAGCCGGTGTCCCGTTATCGTCATATGTCCCGAGCATCCATTTATCCGCCAGCGACCTCAAGAGGATGTCCGGCGCCGGCAATGCCGCTACGCTCATGAAATCCTCTGCGCTCATTATGCTTTCGACACCGGTGTCGTTTTTTTGCACTGGTATGACCTGTTGGATCGAGCCGCTAGCGCCGCCAGTGCCCTGCAGGGCTTTCTCTATCGCAGACATCGCCGCGCTCTGGCTCTGTCCGGTCATGTCGAGGATCTTTTGTCCGTCAGGCGGGACGATGCTCGCGATGACGACCGGCTTTGGCGCGACGACCGTCGGCAAAGCGAGAGAGCTCTGCGTATATAGGTAATATCCTCCCCCGAGCCCGATGAGGACGAGAATGATGCTTCCAAGGATGATAAAGAGCTTCTTGTAGAAATTCGGCGATAGATGCCGCTTGACTGGAGGAGGATTCGAAGACAATGACGAATCCTGCACTTGTTGGGCCATGACCATAGAAGCCGCGGAGGCATTTCTCTCCCTGATGGCGTCCTGGATATCGCCTTCAAACGTGCGCAAAGCTTTTTGCGCGCCGATCTGCTTCTTGCGCTCTTCGTCGCTCGCTTGCTCTGTCAATGCATTCAACGGATGTTCTTCGCTGGGATTCATATCGTTTATTATAGCCTATGAGCGGCTTTTTGCAGAAACAACAACCATATCGACGGTTGATCGATATGGTTGTTACAAGAAGAATCCAAGGATCCGGAGCGTCTTCCCTACTTCTTGCCGCTTCGCAAGAGGTACTTGTTCGCGTTCTGGTCGAGGTCGGTAAAGTGATCGGTCGCTTCGATCAATTTGGCCGAGGTCGATTTGCCGAATGACACCACTTCTACCTGGCATCCGTTGCCCTGGAGATATTTGACGAGCGGTATGAAGTCTCCATCGCCGGCGACGATGATGACGGTGTCGAGCTTTGGCGCGAGGCAGACCGCATCGATGGCGAGGCCGACGTCCCAGTCTGCTTTCTTGGCACCTGATCCAAAGATCTGGAGGTCTTTTATCTTTGTCTCGATGCCCATGTTTATGAGCGCCTCAAAGAAGGCTTTTTCTTCGCCTGATTCTGTGGCTATGACATACGCCATGGCACGGACGAGCCTGCGGCCCGCGAGGGCGTCCTTGACGATCTGACCGAAATTGACGCGTGCGCGATAGAGGTTCTTTGCGCTATGATAGAGGTTTTGCGCGTCTATAAAAATACCGACGCGCTGTTCCTTGTGTTTGATGACTGACATTAAAATGTAAAGTTTCTAAAAGTTCTAAAAGCCCGCAAGACCCAAACTTCAATTATGTTATGAAAATTGTCTTGTAGGCTTTATAAAATCGTTAGGCGATCGTCGGCATCACAAGCGCTGTCGTTGCCGGATTATTTCTTGAGCTCGAGCTTCTTTGTGATGGCCGAATAGCGCTTTGGGAACTTCTTTTTCAAGTAATTCAAATGGGCCTGGCGGTCAGCGACCATGCCGAGCAAACCGCGGCGCGAGTGGTTGTCTTTCTTGTGCTTCTTTAGGTGACCGGCCAATTCGTCGATCCTTTTAGTAAGGATGGCGACCTGGACCTCCGGCGAACCGGTGTCCTTGTCGTGGATGGCTGTCTCCTTGATTATCTTTGCCTTTTGTTTTACTGAAATCATTGTGACGTCTACGATAGCATGAAAGGTATTTTTGTGCAAGAAAAATACATAAAACAAAATTTTGGAAAAAATGAGGCCCCAAGCAAAACGCTCAGGGCCCTTGAATTGATGACTGACTAGGTGCCAGGACGAATATTCCTCGGGTCCCCTTTTGTTAAGATGACTTTTGTGAGGACGAAGCCAAGATCGGTCTTCGCGAACTTGATGCGGTCGCCGGCAAAAACTTGCAGACTCGTTCTTCCGTTTTTGTAATCTTCGAAGATTTCTTGCTTGGCTTCTTCGTTGACCTCATTGCTGAAGGTTAGTTCGTGATCGTTTTCAGGATTCATAACAACGACCACTTTTTCACTACGGTCAATTTTTACTTTGGCGTCTAGCTCCGGACCACCGGTAACTTTCAGTACTGTTCCAATCATAATGTGTTCGACTTATTTCCCCAGTTTCTTCTTTATAACATCGTTCCGCACTCACGGAACAAAGCGGTTAGAGTTTAACTGGAATCGCCTTTTCAAAGGGCTTTTTGTTTCAACTACTGGGTGCAGTATATAACATATAAATATTATTGTCAAGTATCAAAAAAGAAGGGCTCATTTTACAATAGGCCTATGTCGTACAATATTAAAGACCTCAAACAGCAGTTCCTGGAGTATATGGAGATTGAAAAAGGCCGTTCGCTCCGTACGATCATCAATTACGATCACTACATCACGCGGTTCATCGATTATGGCAAGGTAAAAGGTGTCGATGATATCAATGAAAGCCTCGTTCGCGAGTATCGCCTGTGGCTCAATCGTCAATTGACTGGCCGCAACAAGGCGGACAAGAGCGAAAGCCTGAAAAAAAGGACTCAAAACTATCATCTCATCGCTCTACGCGCATTTCTGCGTTTTCTCGCAAAGCGCAATATCCGCAGCCTTTCTCCAGAGCACATCGAACTGGCCAAGATTGGCGAGCGGCATCTCGATCTCATCACCCCGGAGGAATTACGCGCGCTTCTCGAGGCACCGGACAAGATAACCGAGAGAACATCCGGTAAATCGTCACAAAAGAGCGCCAAAGACGACGAGCTCAAGTCTCTGCGCGACAAAGCGATCCTCGAGCTCCTCTTTTCCACAGGTCTACGCGTCTCCGAGCTTTGTTCCCTTACCCGCGATCTCAATTTGAATGCTGACAGCTTCCCTATCCGCGGCAAGGGCGACAAAGTCCGCGTCGTCTTCATCTCTGACGATGCAAAAAATGCTTTGAAAAAATATCTCGCCAAGCGCGTCGATGTCGATGATGCCCTCTTTATCCGTTTGAACAAAGAAAAGTCCCGTGCCGGCGACCTTGCCCTCGACAAGCGCTCTATCGAGCGGATTGTGAAGCAAAATGCCATTAAAGCAGGCATCTCAAAGAAAGTCACTCCTCACGTCATCCGCCACTCGTTCGCCACTGATCTCCTCTCAAATGGCGCCGACTTGCGCTCTGTTCAGATGCTTCTCGGCCATGCAAATATTTCTACGACACAGATCTATACTCACGTTACTGATACTCAACTACGCGATGTGCACAAGAAGTTTCATGATAAGGGGAGGAAGTAGTTACGCCAGCCTCTTTTGTTTCTTGCCGATCGCTTTCACTTCCCTCTTTATCTCCCGGATATGCTTTTCCGGCTTTAGATTTTCCGGCATTTCACTGCCGAGTTCGCGCATCGTCTGCCTCACTTTCTTGCCGACATCGAAATGTGTTTTTCTTGAATCAATATCTCCATATATATTTTCACGTTTCAATTTTGCTTCGGTTTGCGTAATCCTAAATATATTCGCGCCAAGCTCTTCCGAGCCCATATGGTCGAGCAATTCACCTTTCGGAACATTTTTCTTGGCTTCAACTTGCGCAAGCGGCATTTCATAGAGTCCTTTGTATCCCGCATCATTGAAAAGGCCAAAGTTTGACACGCCCGCTTGCTTTGCGGTGCTGAACAACAGTTTATTTTTGTCTGTGGCCTCCTGACGTTTTTGTAGTCTTTTTTCTGATGTCGATAATCCTTCTAATATCTCTTGTTTACGTGTTTGAATCGCAAAATAAGTTTGGGCCAGTGCTATTTCAGATTTCGTTGAATCTCCATTTTGGGCAATCAAATAACAAGCATATCTATCTAATTTCCAATCTTTGGTAGGTCTAACAGCATTAGAACCTGTCCTTACCATTTTGGTCAATTGACCAAAATGGTTGAGTGTATCCTGACCACTATTTGTGGATGCTTTTATGGCACGTGCTATGACTTCATCAAAAGAACGCCATTCTGAATAACCTAAAATATCCATTAATTCTCTGGCCAGCCAATATTCAATGCCATCCTCATCTAGTTTTTTAATAGACTCGAAATCTTTGCTTGGGCCGATGGTTGTGATTTCAGAAACATTGTGTGTGGTATTTTTCATGGAGGTAAAAATTAATTAATAAAGGTTTTGGTGACAAGTTGTGCTGCGTTGAACCTTTCTTCCGTCTTCGCTCGAACGCCATGTCCACCTGTTGGCGGCCACGCCGCTTCTCGCTAGCCGGAATAAAAAGTAAGATACGTATCCATAATTATATCAATCGTACAGAAAAATAAATCTATCGCGTTCCAAGATTTTGTTTCGTAATCGTTTCTAATAATTATTTGGGCAAGGAAGAGCGAAAGAAGTTGAGGTAAGAAGAAAACATCGGTATCAGACTAAGTTTTTTGTTTCAGGTTTATTGTACCCTTCTTTTGAAAAGTAAGATGAAATAAAAAAGCCCCGCATTTCTGCGAGGCCGAGATTCCATCAATCTCGAAAGTGAGACTACATTTCCGTGACCAGAGGCACCACAACCCTCCCAAGTTTCTTAGACTGGAACCGAGGCACTGTTTGACCCTTGAAGCAAAGCCCCCCATTGGTTGACTGATAGTGGTGAGAGCTGTAGTCATTTCCCTTGACTGACAACCTGATTTTACTTGGCAAGCAGGAGGTCATTTGTTTGCTCACCAAGAAGTGGCGCCCATCGAATACTCCTCGCATCTCGACTGATGGTTGCTCCCCTTTAAACCCGCCATTGACGGTGTTTGAGGCGAAGGTAACCAGAGGCCTTCCATCTTCGAGAACAAAAATGTAAGGCTTGTGCGTGGCTTCCTCTAGGAGGTAAAGCCCTCCAACGCTTGTCACTACCAGGCAGGCAGCTTTCTTTTCGGCCAATGTCACCGCAAGGAGCATGCCGACATCTCCCTTCTGGTTGACGTTGACCTCAAGACGCAAGCATTGGTGTCTATCGATTTCGCCCGCCAACACTTTTTCAATGTAAGGCAGACATGTGTCGATGACATCATCGGACTCATGATTGCAGCCGGTGCCGAATGCAAAGCCAGCCACCATTACATCCTCATAGAGGAGGCATCGGGCGTCACCCTCGAAGAGTGCTCTGACGCTCTTTTTTAGACCGTCAAGATCTGATCCAGACATTTGATCATTTTTCTTGAGGAAGTTGAGTGCGAGTTTTCCATCATTAGAGGTAGCATTCATTTTCTGTTTCTTTCTCTGGTGTTCAATGGCACACCTGTTTAAAGCCTATTTTGTTGTAAAGAACTGAACTCTATGGATTCGCGACACGGTTGTCGTAAACCCAATGAAGTGGGTAATGCTCCGCTGAAACATTACCCGGGTTTGCGCGTTATTTAGCGGCGCGCTTGCTTCACATTCACTCGCTGAGTTCATCGGCCATTTCACCCCAATTTTTTGCTTCGACGAAACCAGGCTTGAGACCATCCCCTTCACCCCATTCGAAGAATTCGGATTTAGTTATGAAGTCATCCTTGAAGCAGGCTGTTCTGGAAGAGATGGTGAATTTTGCTTCCCCAATTTTCGGAATTGATCCGCCGATTCCTATACCATCAAGACAAGCCGAAGCTGGGTGATCATGATGGTTCATGTCGGTATAGAGACCGACATATTTTGCACCGAACTTTGCCGCAAGTATGACCAGAAATATTCCGATTGGCATCTCTTGTCCAACAAATTTTTGCCCCTTTGAACCCTGATTGGTCGATGGTGCCGGCATAAGTAGGTCAACCAGCACCATGTCGAAGGGGTGATTGTTGAGCTTCCGCTCATCGGAATTCCACCCTTTATTGATCAGTTCCTCAGCCTCGATATAGGAACTTGCTACCGTAAGCTCATTTTGAGCGCCCAATTGTGCCAGAGCGGCCTTACGATGATTTTCATTGTCATCGACGACCAGTATCTTCAATCCTTTGGTTGTAGTCATGTTTTTTCTCCAGAATCCTCTTGATTCCATACGCTTCCCGATAGGGTTGCTGTGAATATGGTTTACAAAGAACTCATCTTTCTGATAACATCGTAGCATCTTTGTATAAGATTGTCAATCTACTTTATCTAAATAAAATATAAAAAACCTTATTTATCAACACATTTTACATATAATACAAATTTTGTTCGTAAAAATTGACAAAAATAAGGCGGTTTGCTACCCTTTAACTAACATTTATGCAAATAAAAAATCCACAATTTTTGGAAAAGCTGAAGAAGTCTGGATTCAATGAAAAGGAAGCCCTCGTTTATCTGTCTACGCTCGAGCTTGGTGGTGCATATCCCTCACGAATCACCGAATATTGCGGCCTTAATCGCTCGACGGTGTACAAAATCCTCACCGACCTCTCCATTCGAGGCCTCGTCAATGAGATCGAGAAGAAAAGCAAGCTTTACTATCAGATTGAGAAGCCAGATCACATCATCCGCTACGCGAAAAACAAGATCGCCCGAGCGAACGAGCAATTGGAAGAAGTGGAAAAGCTCATTCCAGAGTTCGAAGGCCTCTATTCCCTTCTCTCGAACAAGCCAAAGGTCCTCTATTTTGAGAATCAGGATGGAATCGTCGCGATCTACAAGGACATGCTTGATTTTGGAAAGAAATACGAGATGCTCGCCTTTTCAAACGCCGCCGAGCTCGAAAATGTCTTTCCAAAGAAGTTTTTTGAAGAATTTCGCAGGACAAAGGAGCGGCTCGGCATCACTACTCGCGGAATCATTCCAGACACCAAGGCAGATCGAACGTACAATGACCGCTTCTTTGCTGGCTACAAAAAGGAAGTTGTTCCTCAAATACGTTATGTGGCCGCTGAAAAGTTCCCTTTCAAGGGCGAGATCACGATCTATGGAACGAATAAAGTCTCGGTTGTTAACTTGAACAAAGAATATTTGACTGGGATCATCATCGAAGACGAAACGATTCACAACATGATGCGCCTTATATTCGGGCTTTCTTGGAACTCGACGATGGTTAAAAAATAACGAGAAAACACCAACTTCCCTATTTCTGCTATTATATCCCTATGAAACTCATTTCCTGGAACGTGAACGGCATTCGTGCTGTGGTCAAAAAGGGTTTGTTTGTGCCATTTATGGAGAAATACAAGCCGGATATCCTATGTTTGCAAGAAACAAAGGCTGAAAAGGGCCAGGCGATCATAGATATGCCCGGCTACGAGGAATATTGGAATTCTGCGGTAAAAAAGGGCTATTCAGGCACAGCGATTTTCACTAAAATCAAGCCGATCGCAGTCATAAACGGCCTGCCAGACAAGATTTGCACGAAATACGGCCTTGTTGCTGACGAATACGGCGATCCGAGGACAGAAGGCCGCGTCATTGCCGCTGAATTCGAGGATTTCTATGTCGTAACTGTTTATACTCCGAATGCAAAGGACGACCTCTCGCGCATTCCCCTTCGCCACGAGCAATGGGATCCCGCTTTCCTTGCCTACTGCAAAGACCTCGAAAAAAAGAAGCCGGTCATTTTTTGTGGCGACTTGAATGTCGCGCATACGCCGGACGATCTCGCGCGTCCAAAAGAGAATGAAGGAGTGAAAGGATTTACAAAAGAAGAGCGCGAAGGCTTTCAAAATTTTGTCAATGCGGGCTTTGTCGATACGTTTCGAATGTTCAAAAAAGGAAATGGTTTTTATACCTGGTGGTCGCATTTTGCAAATTCACGGGCACGGAATATCGGTTGGAGGATCGATTATATCCTTGTTTCACAAGGCTTAAAAGGAAAAGTGAAATCAGCCACAATTTATCCAGAAGCGCTCGGCTCCGACCATTGTCCGATAGAATTGGGGATAGATTTTTAAAGGACAAATCGATCAATTTAGTTATCCACAGTCTGTCCTTTACAATGTCCTTTAAAGATATAATATATAGGACAGAGAAGCGGCATCGAAACCGAGGAATGATGCAGAGCAAAATGTTCTTTAAACAATTAGGGTAAACAGGGGGTAGTAGTTCTCTTTTTAAGAACGAAATAAAAAGCGAAGTCCATCCAAGGGTGTGTCCGTGTAACATCCCTTCTCAAGTATATTTAAAATTTTTGTTGGTGAATGCATTATGCGCACCACTCAAAGATCGGACTTTAGCGAACAATTTTCGTTCGAAACCGCATTTAAGCGACCATTTTCTTTCTCGGCCGCAACAAGTGCGGTTTTTTATTGCAGGTTAAGTTATTAGGAATTAAATTCCATGCAATGTCAATGTTTTATGGTTTGTTGCCATAAAATCACATTTTTCCGTTTCCTAAAAAACCTTGTTCATAGCCACGCTTTTGCATGTTTCTCGTGAAACACACCAAAATGACGTACTCTTCATTTCACATGAAACTTGCCTCGTATCTCATCGACTTTCTCCTTGTTCGCTTCCTTTTCTTTCTTCTTGCCCTCCTTGCCCAGTGTTTCAAGCTCCTTTTCATCCATTTTGTTCAATTCCGCTGATCGTTTCTCGAGATATTCTTTTGTGTTCAATTTTGGATCCTCAAGCACCTCTTCGAGCAAGGCATGCAGAATAGCCCCGATCTTTGGTCCAGGAGCGATGCCAAGGGTTTTTATGAGCTCTCCACCATCGATTTTGAGCATTGAAACTGATATCGGATCACGCAAGGCTTCTTCGATCATTGCTTGATATTTCCTAAATCGGTAAGGATTTTCTTTTGGCCTGCCGGTGCCTATCCTATCGCAGATGCGCAGATTCATAAGATCCCAAATGTTTTCACGTCCAACGTTTATGACCATCCTGCGCACAGCAGAGAGGGTTATTTTTTCCGGATCAGAGAAAAACATGTGCCACCTGACCAGTTTTACTACCTTTTCCGTTGTTTTCACGGGAAACCTCAGCCTTTCCATGATCTTCTTTGTTTCACGTGAACCAACTACTTCGTGGCCATAAAACGTTATTTGATGTGTTTCATGTGAAAAGCCGGCCGTTTTTGGCTTTGATATGTCATGAAACAAGGCTGCAAGGCGTATTTCCAGGGGCCAGTTCTTGTCAGCTGCGTGCTGAAGCGATCTCAAAAGGTGTTCCCAAACCTCATATGCATGTGCTTGTGGCTGTTTCACTCCGATTGATTGCTCGAGCTCGGGAATGAAATGCTTCAAGAGACCCAGCTCGTGCATCATTTCGATGCCGTCCTTTGGATTATCGGTCATCAATGTCTTTGTGAATTCATCGCGAATCCTCTCAAAGGATACGTGTTTCAAGAGCTCATTATGGCTTTGTATGGCCTTTTTTGTTTCAATGTTTAACGTGAAACCTAATTGTGTGGCAAGTCGAACAGCTCGGAGCATGCGTAGAGCGTCCTCAGTGAAGCGTTCTATGGGACTGCCGACGGTCCTGATGGTTCTGTCCTTTATGTCCTTGAAACCGCCGTACAGGTCAATTATGTCCTTTATAGCCCCATCCGAGAGTCGGATAGCGATCGCATTCACGGTGAAATCACGACGCTTCAAATCATCCGCTATTTCCTTTGCAAAGAGGACTTCGCTCGGGTGACGATAATCGTCATATTTTCCTTCGAGACGATATGGTGTGACCTCGATCAATCTGACGTTCTCGTTGCTGGGGTTCTCGAAAACGACGCCGACAGTGCCGTATGAATTTTCATAGAAAGTCTTTGGAAAGAGGGAAATGATCTCTTCTGGCCGTGCATTCGTCGTTATGTCCCAGTCTTTTGGGGTAAGGCCAAGGAGAAGGTCACGCACGCAGCCACCCACAGGAAATGCCTCAAAACCCTTGTTTTCCAAGGTTTTTACGGTTTCTATGACTTCCGGCGGGATCGGGTTGTTGCTGGTCGAAAGCTTTGGTTTGGTGTCTCCTTGATTTTTCATTGTATTTGTATTGTATTACACCTTTATGTTTTTGCATATTTCCTGTAGTATGTCTTTGTGACCACAATGCGCCCGTGGCTCAAAGGATAGAGCACTTGGCTTCGAACCAAGGGGTTGGGGGTTCGAGTCCCTCCGGGCGCACTGAGATAGTTCAGGATTTAAAGGGCAAAGTGCAAAATTTTGAGAAACAGGAATGATGCTATATAATGCTCCTTGTCTTAACTTTTGACCTTTGCCTTTTGAGTTTTGACTTTATATGCGGGTATCGTTTAGTGGTAGGACGCGTCCTTGCCAAGGACGAGGTGGGAGTTCGATTCTCCCTACCCGCACTAGGTTTTATGTTGTTATGTTTCGAGGTGCCAAACAGCAGTTTGCGTAGAGAGAATCGAAAGCCGGAGCGCGACGGCGCGAGGCGGGCGATCAGAAGATCGTGCCGAAGGAGGCTTCGGGGGCGACCCGAGCACGGCGAGACCTGTGACCGATTCTCCCTACCCGCACAAAGTTTCGCGCCAGGTTTCAAGTTATCGTGTTTCGTCGCGTCAAATTATCCGATCTAATGTCTTTAAATCTTGTCCAAAAGATCCTTGAAGACATGTCTAAAACTGTCAAAAAGACATCCACAGCTCGTCTTTTAAAATATGGCTTAAAATATAGGTTTTTTTAAAAAACTGTGGATAAGTCTGTGGATTATGTTCATAAAGGACAAATTATATGGCTTAAAACCGTGACCACCTTGTCCTTTAAAGTTTCACGTGAAATTTTGGCATGGCATTTTTGGTGGATAAAGTAATCTTTATAACTTTTTTAACTTTTCTTAATCTCCTGCGTGTATGCTTGTGCTGTGAATACAAAGACAAAAGGCAATCTATCGGAATCGGTCGTCTGCGATTTCCTTGCATCAAAAGGCTATGAAATCGTAGATCGAAACTATCTGCGCAAGTGGGGAGAGCTCGATATCGTGGCGGAGAAAGAGGGAAGTCTCCATTTTATCGAGGTCAAGAGCGATTTCAGGAAAAATCAGTTTGACGGCTATCGCGCAGAGGAGCTCATGCACAATTTGAAACAAAGGCGCCTGCGCCGCATGGTCGCGACGTATCTGGTCGATAAAAAATATGGCCTTGATCATCCTTTTGTCTTTGATTTGGCCGTTGTCAGCTTTGGAAGGAATGCTGCAGCAAGCAAGACAGGGAATGGTGGCGAGTTATATACGGTTTCTTTGCAGGAAAACGTCATTATCTGATGATTTTTTTCAAGAAAAGCAAAAACAATGTCGAAATCATTAGGTTTCTTTTCATTATGAATCCTTCATGCTATGATGCTTTCACACCGGGGCGTGGTGTAACGGCTAACATGCCTCTTTTGGGAAGAGGTGACTCCGGGTTCGAATCCCGGCGCCCCGAACGTATGTGAGTGGCGGCGCGAGTAGAGCGAGCACAGGGATTCGAAAAGGCCGAATAAATTTCCGAGAACTTCGTTCGAGGAAATATGAGGCCTCTACTGGTCATGTAATGACCGAATCCCGGCACCCCGACATGATTGAACGTCTTGGATCTAGCTCGGCCGTAAGTTTTGTAAAAATAGCGGGATTAGTTAATCGGTATAATAACAGTTTTCCAAACTGTGGTGGGGAGTTCGACTCTCCCATCCCGCACAACCAAGGCAGACGCTGTTCCATGGCTCAACGGGACACACAGTAGATCTGGGAAGAGTCAAATATAGCTAATATACAAGTTCGATTCTCGGGTGGGTTAAATGTTTGGAAATGGTATTTTCTCTATCTCCGTATAACACTCGTCTGAGTAACTCAGTATTAATTGTTTCCACCTCGTCTCACATATCTCGTAGCTCTTCCTAGGCCGATTCTTTCAATCAACTTCAATGAAACAAGTCGTCTAAGAGCTTGTTTGATAGTTACTTCAGGAACATGCTTCAATTTGTTACCTATATCCATAACAGATAATGATGCTGAAGTATTAAAAAGTGTATACACCTCAGTTTGACGTGGAGAAAGTAGCTTTGTTGGATCATCATTTTCCATCAGTTCCTTTGCCTTATTTGCCTGCTCTAGGAGAGCATCTAAAAAGAAATTGACCCATGAATTTATATTCTCGTGTTCAGTTTTGTGCAACTTTTGTGTTTGTCTGAGGGAGTGATAGTAATCATCTTTCTTTTCCTCAATGATTTCCTCGAGTGAAATATACGGGATATATTCATAACCCGCTTGGAGTAACAGCAAATTAGTCAAAGCACGAGAAAGCCTTCCATTACCATCTAAAAATGGATGAATAGCCAAAAATTCAAATATGAAATTGGCAATTATGAGTAATGGATGCAACTTTTTTTCAGCGATTGCCTCATTGGTCCAGTATATGACATCATCCATTTCTTTCTTTGTCAGCCACGCTTCAGTTGGTTTGAATATTACTGCTTGTTTTCCTTGTGGGTTAATAGCTACAACAAGATTTTCTTTTGTCTTGTACTTGCCCTTATGCAAATTGTCTTTTTTTGAATAATGGAGAAGAATTTCATGAAACGACTGAATAGTTGATTCAGAAAGTTTAAACTCTTTCCAATTATCAAATACTCGACCTAGTAGGTTAGCGTATCCAGCTACTTCTTCCTCATCACGATTTTCTGGAGGATTCGATTTTAGTGCATTCAAAAAACACTCAACATCTTCATCTGTCATATTTGATCCTTCAATACGAGTTGATGCTCCAGTACTCGTAATAATTACAGATTTCTTGAGTCGATTAAGTATCTGGGGATTGATATTTAAACCGCCGCGCCAAAGCCCTTTGAGTTCATCAATTTTAGTTATCTTTCCGAACATTTCGGAAGTAATAGGTATTCTTTTTTCGAATCTTTCTTTCATATATAGGTTATATGTACGATTGTATCCGATTGTATCCGTGAAGTCAACTACAAATCAATATATCTATATTTTGAGCCATTATTCATCAGTGCGACGCTGGTGGTTAGACTCTCTTGCCATGCATAATAAAGGCCGATAAAAGTTTAGCGTGAAAGTGGCAAATACACCAAAAAACCGCCCTAAGGCGGCTGTTGGTATTTCCGAGAGGAAGTAAGTGTTATTTCACCGCGTCCTTCAGGGCCTTTGCGGCGCGGAACTTTGGAACCTTCATGGCTGCGACTTTGATCGCTTCACCGGTGCGTGGATTGCGTGCTTCGCGGGCTGCGCGCATCTTGACGGAGAAGATGCCGAGACCTGCGATCGAGACCTCATCGCCTTTCTTCAATGAATCGATGATCGCATTGAGAGCTGCTTCGACTGCCTGTTCTGCTTGGACTTTTGTGCCGCCCAATACTGCATGGACAGCTTCGACAATTCCTGCTTTATTCATTTTGTTTTCTTATTATGCTTATAAAATTGCCATTTCCAGCGCCAAGGCGATGGATATTGACCTGCACCTATTATATAACGCTCACAAATCGACGCAATAGAGCCAAAATTGCGACATGATTTGTCAAAAAGCGCCAAATTGTTTGTTTTTTGATGTGCAAAATAGTCAAATTCATTATTAAAATTTGACGAAGGGTGCTCTGTGATTTCTGCTACGGATAAAACTTGCTTTTAAGTTTATCTTAAAGTAAACTTGCTTCATGGCTACTAAAATATTCAAACAAAAAATCGTCGGTCTCAAGGATTTGAGGCTTAATACCGAGAAATACATAGAAATGGTGCGAAAAGGGAGCTCTTTCTTGGTTATGCGGAAATCAAGCCCTGTTTTCAAGATGGAACCCGTTGACGAATGGGGCGATGAGGGCATGTGGGAGCAGGTTGTGGACTTTGCCAAGATTAAGAGCAGTGGAGTGCCAGCCGTTGATGTGTTGGCGGCCTTGCGCAAGATCGCATGACAAAGCTTGAAAAGTTCCTGTCAAAGCTCGTTCCAAAAGAACGGGCTATCGTGTTCGATATCATCGAACGTATCGTACGGATCGATTTGGATGGATTAGACGTAAAAAAGCTGACAGACACGGATGGAATCTATCGGGTGAGGAAGGGGAATATACGGATCAAATTCTGTATAATCGGCAAGAGCGCTAATATCTTGGAAATCGGGAGGAGGAATGACACGACGTATAGTTAGGCTAATTACCTCGCAAAATCGATGGCGCGGGTCTCGCGGATGACGGTGACTTTGATCTCGCCCGGATATTTCAGGTCTTTTTCGATGCGCAATGCGATATCGCGCGCGGTATTTTTTGCTTCGAGGTCTGTCAGATCTTCAGGTTTGACGAATATGCGTATCTCGCGGCCAGCCTGGAGGGCGTATACCTTTTCGACGCCTTTGAACGAATTGGCGATTGCTTCGAGGTCGCCGAGGCGCTTCAAGTAGTTTTCGACACTGTCTTTCCTTGCCCCTGGGCGAGCGCCTGAAATGGCGTCAGCGGTCTGGACTATGCGCGACTCAACGGTTTCATACGGGTGCTCCTCATGGTGGGCCTGCATCGCCTTGACTATCTCTTCGTTCACTCCGAATTTTTGCAGGATGCGGCGGCCGATCTCGACATGCGTGCCGGCGACTTCGTGGTCGAGGGCCTTGCCGATGTCGTGGAGAAGCGCGCCTGCCTTTGCAACTGCGACATTGGCGCCTATCTCTTCTGCGATCATGCCTGCGATGTGGGCCATCTCGATCGAGTGTTGGAGGACGTTCTGGCCGTAGCTGGTGCGGAAATAGAGGCGGCCGAGCATGAGGAGGACTCGCGGGTCAAGCCCGACGACGCCGCACTCATATGCCGCTTCTTCGCCTTTTTGCTTTATGATCTTGTTTATGTTGCTCTGCGCCTCCTCGACCACTTTTTCTATCTTTGCAGGCTGGATGCGGCCGTCTTTTATGAGATTCTCGAGCGCGAGGCGCGCGACGTGGCGCCGTACCGGGTCAAAAGAGGAGATGGTAATCATTCCCGGCGTGTCGTCTACGAGGACTTCTACTCCTGTTATGCGTTCAAATGCTTTGATGTTCCTGCCTTCCTTGCCGATGATCTTGCCCTTTATCTCGTCGTTCGGGATGCTGATGGCCGTAGACATTATGTCTGAAGCGACAGAATTGGCCATCCGCTGTATCGATATGGCCAAGATGTCCTGTGCTTTTCTCTCGAGCCGCTCTTCGCCGTTCGCTTCCAACTTTTGGATGCGGGCGAGGATATCGGATTCGGTGTTCTTCTCGACCGTTTTCATTATCTCCGCTTTCGCTTCTTCGGTCGACAAAGCAGCCACTCGCTCGAGGGCCTTCTTTCTGTCATTCTCCAGTTTGTCTGCGCACTCTTTGATCTGGCGAATCTCGACGGCGCGCTCCTTTATTATCTCGGCTTCTTTGTCTATGTCGGTCTGACGCTTGTCGAGAAGATCCTCCTTTTTTATGAGGCGGGACTCGGCTTGCTGGATCTTTTCTTCCTTTTCCTTTGTGTCTTTGCGGATCTCTTCGAGGACTGCGTCGGCTTTTACCTGGGCGTCAGCGGATATCTTCTTTGACTCTTCTTTTGCCGCCAACAGCATCTCTTTTATCTCGAGCTCCATCGAGCCCTTTTTTCCGAGGGAGATGATGAAGCGCAGATAGTATCCGATGCCGAGCCCGATCAGTCCCGCGAGGACCGCACAGATAAGGACCACTAATTTTGATACCATATTCGGTTGTGAACCAGCGTTCTAGAGGCCTTTCTGAAGCAATTTGTGGTTGAGCCGTATTTTCAGTTCTCTTTTCCTTTGTTCAAATGATAATTGTTTCATAAAGTCTTTAAAAAGCGAGTTTCAAATTTAAATTAAGTAATGTCTACATAGTACAATACGCGGCTGGATTTGCAAGAGGTGCGTTCTTCCCGGAGATCGGATCTCCGGGAAATCTCTGTGGCTCATTTCCACCATTCGAGCCACAAGTGCGTGCGAATGCCCTAGTTTTTTTAAGGCTGTAAAGAAAAATCGGCAGGACAACCTGCCGATCCGTAGGGTTTTGGCTATGCCTCGCCCTTGATGATTTTGCTTATCTCTTCCAGTTCGGAGTAGATGCCATCGATGATGTTCAACTTGCCGGCTTCGGCGAGAGTGACCCAACGGTAGCCTTGCGTCTTCTTGTCCAGTTTGACTTCGCCCGAAATGTACGGAGCGTAATAGACCATAACGAAGACGGGGATATTGTCGGGACGGATGAAGGCGAAGTTGTGGAGATATCTTGGCGTGCCTATGATGACGCCGGATTCCTCCTTTTTCTCCCTTTCTAATGAGATTTCGACAACGTTCCGCCACGCATTGCCGCCATGGTCCTTTGGCCTGTTGGCATAGTCGTCGGTGGTGAGGCCGCCGCCGATGAGGCTCCACTTGCCAGGATGGACTTTCTCGCTCATGCTCCGCTGGATCACAAGAAACTTCAAACTATCGCCGTCCTTTCTATAGATAGCGGTGGTCGTGACTATCCTGTGCAGTTCGCGGGCACGCTCTTGTTCGGTCATGTTGCTCATACTTTTGAAAGTCTAGCACGGGTCTTGCTTTTGGCAATCTCGCGGACAGGTGCCGAAGGAATAAAAACAGCGTCCTTTTAAGACGCTGTTTTTGTGCTGCTTTTACATCTTTCTGATCACAATATCTTGTCGATGATGCCGTACTTCTTTGCCTCGCCCGCATCCATGAAGAAGTCTCGCTCGACGTCTTTTTCAACCCTTGAGAGCGGCTGACCGGTATTTTCGGAGAGCATTTTGTTGAGATTCTCGCGGAGCTTGATGATGTGCTTTGCGCTGATCTCGATGTCGGTCGCTTGGCCTTCGGTCCCGCCGTGCGGCTGATGTATCATGACTTCGGCATTCGGCATGGCGAGGCGTTTACCTTTCTTGCCTGCGGAAAGAATGATGGCAGCGCCGGAAGCGGCCATGCCTATACATACCGTGGAGATGTCGTTCTTTATATTATTCATCGTATCGACAATGGCCAAAGCTGCCGTGACTGCTCCGCCCGGCGAGTTTATATAAAGAGAGACGTCTTTTTTTGGATCTTGTGACTGCAGGAAGAGGAGCTGGGCGATGACGATGTTCGCCACGGTGTCATCGATAGGGCCGGTCAGGAAGACGATGTTCTCTTTCAAAAGGCGTGAATAGATGTCGTAGGCGCGTTCGCCGAAATTCGTTTTTTCTATGACTGTTGGGATGAGTATGGACATGGGTGTGGATGAGTTAAGAAAGTTCCTAGTACCGAGTACCTAGTTGGAGACAATCGTTGTCTGACTAGGTACTAGGAACTAAGTACTCGGTACTTTTGCGTATTGCTATTGTTAAAAGCTGATATGTGGTTATACGAGCTCTGCTCATATAACGTCTTCGTTCGGACATTGCATCAACAAGTTGCTGTATGTCGTCGCTAGCCGTTATAATACCCTTTGTTACATATTTAGCAAACTGACGCGTAACAAACACAACGACATAACGTGAGACTTCACAGATTCTACGTGGCCGGGGAAAGAGCTTCCCAAATTTCCGGAGGCGTTTTTGACGTGACTGAAAGAAGCCAGGTAGATCAATTAAAAAAAGTCTTTCGATTAAAAGTAGGGGATACCATCGTAGTTTTTAATGGTGACGGCAATGACCATGAATGTTCGATACAAGATTCTATGAAAGACAAGATCGTCCTCCTAGTTCAAAAGACATACCCGAGCCGTTTCATGCCAGAGCAGGAAGTCTGGCTATACGCGTCTATCGTGAAAAAAGACAATTTCGAATGGATCGCAGAGAAAGCCACCGAGCTCGGCGTCTCCCATATCGTCCCTGTGATGTCAGAGAGGAGCGAAAAGAAATCATTGAACTTGGAGCGGCTGGAGAAGATCGTCATCGAAGCGAGCGAGCAGAGCGGGCGAGGGGACGTGCCGATGATCCATCCGATCGTCAGCCTTGGCGAGGCGATCGATCAGGCAAAAATTTCATTTACAAGCGGACCTCACGAGGTCCTTGAGCAACCTCGCGAGGTCATAGCGTTTCACACAGAAGGGGAATTTTTTCAAAGGAGCGGCTTTGGTGGTGTAAAATCAGTCGCGGTCTTCATCGGTCCCGAGGGGGGTTGGTCCGAAAGGGAAGTTGAGCTGTTTCACATTGAAAACATTCCCGTGAAATGCCTCGGCAAGCAAGTCTTGAGAGCGGAGACTGCAGCAGTCGCCGCGCTCGCGCAATTCGTCTTTTAAAAGAAAAGCGGACGCTTTTTGAGCGTCCACTGTGTGGTTTATTGATTGCGAATCAGCGATCCTATTTCTCCAGCCACTCGAAGACTTTTTCATTCATCAAGACTGTTTCCGCATACGTTGCCGCACGCTCCCGGTCCGCATCTTTGTAATGTTCGAGGATGTGATCGACTTCCATGTTGATCTCCTCCTGCGTCGGATGGAGCTTTTCTTTTAGGGCGATTTCGTTCAGGATCAATTGCAGCTTGGCCTTTTTTTCTGCATGAGGCCGCCATTCGCCGCGGAGGTCCTCGATGGTCTTCTTTGCGTGATTCAAATAGTCATCCATCTTTAATCCCATGCGCTCGATGTCCGCTTTGAATTGGGCTTCGCTCCTTCCGAGCTCGCTCTCTATCATGACGTCGGGCAGTTCGATCGAGACTTTTTCTGACACAGCGTCGGCTATGGCGATGCGGCGCTTCTCTTTTGACGCGCTCTTCTTTTCCTCGATCAGCATCTTTGAGAGCTTGTCCTTGAAGTCAGGCACGTCGGAGAAATTTCCAAGCGTTCGAACGAAGTCGTCTGTCAGCTCCGGCAGGTTGTCCATGACTGCTTTTTCGTGCTCTTCCGCTGTCATCTTCTCGTGATCGTGGCCTTCGTGCGATGCATGGGATTTTCTGATGCGCAGGACGGCATCCTCGAGCTCTTTATCAGTCACTTTTTCTTCGCTTTGCGGCATCTTCTTGACCTCTGCCGCTGCGATAGCCTTGTAGTCGGGCAGCTCGAACGACGGCACGACTGCGGTCGTGATCGTGAACTCGAGCGGGTTGCCCATGGCGAGCTTTTTGATGTTGACCTCCGGGCGTCCGATGGCGTCGATCTTTTCATTCGTCAGGATGATCGGATACGCGTTTGAGATGGCGAGCTCGGCCATTTCCTCGAGGATGGTCTTTTCTCCAATTTTTTGGATCAGAACGGCTTCGGGTATCTTGCCTTTTCGAAAGCCGTCGAGAGAGATGCTTTCGTTCAGGTTCTTTAGCGCAGCAGAACGGTACGAACCGAAGATGTCCGGCTCCAACGAAGCGGCGATCTCGACACGGCTCTTGCCCAGCTTCTTCAGAGAAAAGTTTTTATATGTTGTATTCATGGTTGTTGCAGTTTAAATGTTCGAGGCTTATTTTGCAAATTATCGACGCTGACCGCCCGTGCGCGACGCGGATTCTTTTCGACGCTCTTTTTTGAAGGCCGCATCTATAAAAGATGAGAGAAAAGGACTGCCGCCTGCGATCTCTAAAAATTCAGCCCGTCGATATTCTGGGTCTGGCTCTCGAGGGCGTTTTGTATGGAGTCGAGCTCTGCATTTCCGGTCGAAGACGCAGCGGGCTCTGTCGTTGTGGCCGGAGAAGCGCGCCGATAGATGACGATCTTTGTGGTCGTGGCGGTGGACGCCCTCTCTGATTTTGTGACGAGCTCATGCTTCCAGAAGTAGAGCGCTCCGACTGCGAATAGAGCGAGGATGATCACTATGCCAATAAAAGGACCGGTCTCTTGTTCACGGCCCTTGACGACATCGAGTGGATTGTTCGTTGGGCTTTCCATGGTGTTTGTGGATCAGCGCGAATCTCCGATGAGAGCGATGGTGGATTTGAGCGCGGCTTTGGCTGTTCGGATGGCTGCTACGGCTTTTGTGAGGTATGACTGTGGGACCTCCAGATCGACAAGGCCGGACGAGCTTGCTGCATCCTGCTCATAGCTTTCAAAGTCAGCGATGGCAGAATGGGCCGCGTCGATATCCGCGTCCGCTTCGGTAAGTGAAGCGTTAGCGGCGCTCATGTCGCTGCCCTTTGCCGCTTTATCCGCTATGAGGCCTGACAAGGCGGAAGCGTCTGACCTCAGGCTGTTCTCGGTCGCCATGAGCTCGGTGACGAGAGCGGCTTTCTTTTCCTCAAAGAGGCCATAAGTGATAAATACCGGCGAGCTCGAAGCAAGAGAGTCAACGGCACTCAAAGATCCCTCGTTTGTTGTCGAAGCGTCGATCGAGATGGTGCCTCGGCGCCAGTTCAAAAGCTGGTCCCTGGCGATGCTATTGCTCTCGACGCTGTCTTTCCGCGTCTCGAACAGGCCAGACAGATTCTTTTGCCAGTTGAATATGTTCGACAGCCAGCCTGTGCTTTGAGAGGCGCCCTCTGCGTTCGCAGCGAGGGGAAGGAGCAAAGCAGACAAGGAGAAGGCGAAGATGACGGATTTTTTCAAGAAGGAGTGTTTCATGATGACGGATTTAGTATAAAGGAGAAAAGGTTGTAACACAAAGCATAAGAGCGGGCTGCGGCGCTAGTCAGCTTTTTCCTTTGATTCGGGCGATTTTTCAGACGAATCTGGCGCAGATCCTGCTTCCGGCGAGGCGGTTGCGGTGACAGGCTGTATGTCTATCTTCCAACCGGTCAATTTTGCGGCCAGACGCACGTTCTGGCCGCCCTTGCCAATGGCCAATGATTGCTGGTCTTCGGAGACCTTGACCGTTGCCTTCTTTTCTTCTTTGTTCAGCTGTATCGATGCTACCTGGGCAGGAGAGAGGGACTCTTCGATGAAGCGGGCCGGATCGTCGTTCCACTCGATGATGTCGATCTTTTCTCCGGCAAGCTCGCTCATGACGGTGGAGACGCGGACGCCGCGCTGGCCGACCATCGATCCGATCGGATCGATATGGGAGTCGTTCGACATGACGGCGACTTTCGATCGGGAGCCGGCTTCGCGTGCGACCGCTTTTATTTCAACGATGCCTTGGGCGATCTCAGGCGCTTCCATTTTGAAGAGCTCGGACAGAAGGCCCGGATGCGCGCGGGAAAGCTTTAACAGAATGCCGCGAGGGCTTTCTTCGACGGCGTAGAGATATGCTCGGATGCGCTCGCCCTGTTTGTAGCGTTCGCTCGGGATCTGCTCCTCGTACGGGATGATGCCGACTGCTCTGCCCATGTCGACGAAGAGTGCTCCGCGTTCGATCCTCTGGACGATGCCGGCGACAACCTGGCCTTGTTTCTGGCCGTATTCTCCGAGAACAGAGACTTTCTCCGCCTCGCGGATCTTTTGGATGATGACCTGCTTTGCCGTCTGCGCGGCGATGCGGCCATAGTCGCCTTTCACTTCGAGAGGGAAGACGATCTCGTCTCCCAAGTTCGCGTCTTTCTTTATCCTCTTTGCGTCTTCGATGAAGATATGATGCTCGGGATTGTAACGGACCTTTATGTTTTCCGTATCCATATTTTTCAGATCCTGGGTATCTTCCTCGTCCTCCATGATGACGCCGTCGCGATCGACGACGACTTTGACCTGATAAAATTCAGTCTTTCCGCTGTTTATGTCGAAAACGCACCTGACGATCTGGCCTTTCTTGCCATACTCCTTTTTGTAGGCAGTGGCAAGGGCGAGCTCGATGGCTTCGAGCATCTTTGCGCGCGGAATGCCGCGCTCTTCTTCGAGCTGGGCGAGGACTGAATTGAGAGTTTTTAGGTCAAACATGTTTTAGTTGTGAAGTTCCTAGTACCGAGTACCTAGTTCTCAGTGAATACATCAATATTTAACTTGGAACTAGGTACTAGGAACTTAGTACTTTCTATTTATTTATAAAAACGAGCTCGCTTGGGGCGAACTTCTGATGGGATAATACTACACGAGCTTCATTTCTTTGTCAAATTCGACGTATACACTATCATGGTGAACAACTTATCCACATTTCTGCCTAGGCGCCCTGGCTGTTCGTACTATATAATGAGTGCAATATGAATCCTCTAGCAAAATCGTCCGTGCAGCATTTGGATCAAAATCGTTTGACGGCCACGATCATCGCGCTCCTCGCAGCCGCATGCGTCCTCGCTGCGGTATTTGTGTACCTCCAAACGGGAGAGAAGGTACAGCCTGTACAGGTCGCAGCTATGAAGAACATACTGACAGAACAGCAGAAAGCCCAGTATGTGAGCGAAATGGAGGCGATGGTGAACAGCCAGCCGGTCATGTCCGTTGCACGCAAGTCGACCCTCGTCAAATCGATGCAGGTCGCGGTGAAGAAGGAGCCGCCATTGTCAGAAGAGCAGAAAGCTGCTGCCATCAGCGCGATGGAGGCGCAGTTGCACCATTAACAATATTAATAATTCACAAAACCACATCATGAATACCAAAAAAATCATCTCATCGGTCGCCATAGGGGCAGGGGCAATCATCCTCGGCCTCGGATTGCAATACGCAATGGCGTCATGGACGCCAGCACCTGCATCGCCTCCGAACAGCAACGTGGCAGCGCCCATCAACGTTAGTTCGTCGGCTCAGGCAAAGGCAGGCGGCCTCAGCGTCGGCACGACTACGCTGCCGAGCGGGTATTCATTTGGTGTGACGGGAGGGGCGTCCATAGACGCTCTCCTCACCCAGGCCTTCACTCTGGCGAACGGCACCCAGGGCGCAGGCAAGGTCCTCACCTCTGATGCGAATGGCGTGGGAACTTGGCAGACGGCAACAAGCAGCAGCTCCTCCATGGGCTGGGTCGATCTTGATTCAGGGTATGTATATTGGGCAAGCGGCATGTATGTGTGGCCGTCGACTAATGTTGATCATAGCCCGGAAGCTACGTGCATTAGGGCAGGCTACAGTCATGCCATGGGACCAGGCAGGGCGACAGTTTCTACATGGGGCACAACTACTACTCAGTACGGTTTGGCTACATCACGCAACAATGGTGATGGCAAAGGAACAGAATTTACCATGTTGAATGTGACTAATTTCATCAGCGGAAATGGATGGATCATGCAGGTTCTGTGTGTGTACTAATGATGGTGGTTTGGGGAGTGGTGGTTCAGGCGGAGGCTCCACAACAGGCACAATCGGAGGAGGATGCTATTTAAACGCAGCATCAGGTGAAGTGACCCCCGATACTGGGCAAATAATTAACTGGGGTGTGGCTACATGTACAATGGGTAGTGCAATAGTTGGAAGTTATAATAATGGGGAATCTATGTATTATAGTGCTTATGTTGTGCCGTCTTGTGGCGCTAATTATACCGCTCAAGTCACTGAAGTGTTGAATGCGGCTAATTATGGATCATTTGCAACTCAAGCTCTGTGTGTCCACAACTAGTGATTTGACTGAGCTAGTCTTTTCTAAAGAGGAGCGGATATATGTCCGCTCTTTTGTGCAGGAAATATACTTTTCAAATGACTTATAAATCAGACTGATTTGAGCGCGTTTTCCCCTTATCCCAAAAGGCATTCAGGGCATTCTTTGATATACTATTTCCATGTACATCGAGGACTCGGAGCTCAACAAATTCATCATGAATCCTCGTCAGATTTACAGGAGGTTGCATTAATCGTATCAAAATGATACGATTAAGTAGTTCAAATGATACGAAATGCTCGTATTTAATACCAGACAACAGAAAATCATACACCTTCTCATTGAAAAAGGCTCAATGCAGTCTTCTGATATTCACGCTGAATTAGACAAACGTGGAGAAAAAGTGTCTTTAGTGACGATCAAGAGGGATATATCGGAGTTGCGATCTTTTGGTGCGGTGCTTGCTTCTGGTTCCGGCCGTTCAACAAGCTATGCTGTAAGCATCAATGGTGATAACATAACCAGTATGAATATAAGCGATTCACAGAAAAAAGACATTGCATTTGTAGCTAGAAAATATGCCCTGCGCTTGTTGGTCCTTTTCGGCTCTCAAGCCCGTGGAGAAGCACATAAAGAAAGCGACATAGATATAGCTTATTCAGCTGCAAAAGCTATGGATATGACGGAAGAAAATCGGATGGCTCTCGAGCTCGGTTCGATTTTTGGAACGTCAAAGCTTGATTTTGTCAATCTTTTGAACTCCAATCCGCTTTTATTAAAGAGAATTGTCAGCGAGGGCATCGTGCTGTATGAGGCCGAAGAATCGTTCTTCAATAATTTGTATCTTTATGCCATGAATGTCTATCGCGAATCAAAGATCATTCAGGAACTGCGGCAATATCTTGTAATGAGGCGCAATGAGCAATTCAAAAAAGACATAGCATATGCTGGATAAAAATCTTATAACAAAAAAGCTCGATCTCATTCAAGGATATGTTTCCGAGCTCGAGCCTATTGTCGGGTTAGATGAAGATACCATTCTCTCCGATACGCTGAAATGTCATACTGCAGAAAGGTTGTTTCAGCTGCTTGTCGACACGATGATAGACATAAACATTCACATCATACGGGCAAAGGTCCTTTCAGCTCCTGATGATCTGCAAAGCACATTCACTATCCTAGGACAAGCGAGGCTCATGCCGGCCGAATTCGCCCAAAAAATCGCTCCGATCGTCGGTTTGCGCAATGCCGTTGTTCACCGTTATGATTCCGTCAGTATCAAGAGGTTCATCGAAGAACTTAAAAAAGATTTCAATGATTTCAAGGAATATTCGATATTGATTTCGGATAAATTCCTGAAATCGTAGTAAATGTGCGGAATAAGGTCGACAGATTATGCCATAATTTGCGGATAACAACCGCGTTTTCCCCTTATTCCAAAAGGCATTCAGGGCATTCTTTGATATACTATTTCCATGTACATCGAGGACTCCCAGCTCAACAAATTCATCCTTGATTCAGGGCTCGTCTCAAAGGACGATCTCGACAGCGCGAACGAGGAAGCAGAAAAGAAGGGTATGCGCGTCGGGGAGATACTTGTCAACAAGGGCAAGATAACAGAGGACAGCCTCCGCCGGATGCAGGCGTACGTGCTCGGCATCCCCTTTGTCGACTTGAAGACAAAGAAGATACCGATCGACGTCCTTTCTCTCATACCGGAACCAGTGGCTCGCACGCACAATATCGTCGCCTACAAGAAGAACGAGGATTCGCTCGAGGTCGCCATGCTCGACATACAGGACCTCTCGGCGATCGACTTCATAAAGAAGAAAGTCAACCTGAAGGTTTTGACGCGCCTCACCGACACTGAATCGATCAGGAATGCCGTCATCCAATATCAAAAGAGCCTCAAAGCTGAATTCGGGGATATCATCCAAAAAGAGTCGGACACCATAAAGGCCATCGTCGAGGAAGGGGGAGACAACGCATCTGAAGCAGACCTGAAGAAGATCGCAGAGGATCTGCCAGTCGTGCGCATCGTGGACACATTGTTGAAGCACGCTATATTGCAAAGCGCCTCCGACATACATATCGAGCCGATGGAAGACCAGCTCCTCGTCCGATACCGCATCGACGGCATCCTGCGCGACGCCATGGTCCTGCCCCGCAATGCAGAGGCATCCATCAGCGCGCGCATAAAAGTCCTATCGAACCTCAAGCTCGATGAGAAGCGCCTGCCGCAGGACGGCCGGTTCAAAATAGACGCGAACGGCGAAAAAGTCTCCTTCCGCGTCTCGATCCTGCCGACATACTATGGCGAGAAGACCGTCATGCGCCTTTTGCGCGAGAACGTTTCCGGCTTTACCCTCGAATACCTCGGCTTCCACGGCGAGGGGCTCGAGCGCATCCATGCGGCGGTCAAGAAGACGACAGGCATGATACTCACGACTGGGCCGACCGGCTCCGGAAAGACGACCACTCTGTACACCGTCCTCGACATCGTCAACACGCCCGACGTCAATATCTCGACCATCGAGGACCCGATCGAATATCAGATGAAGCGCATCAATCAGACGCAGGTGAGGCCGGAGATAGGCTTCACCTTCGCCGACGGTTTGCGCACGCTCGTCCGTCAGGACCCCGACGTCATCATGGTCGGCGAGATTCGCGACAACGAGACGGCGTCCTTGGCCGTGAACGCGGCCTTGACCGGCCACCTCGTCCTGTCCACGCTCCACACCAATTCCGCTGCCGGAGCCATGCCGCGCCTCATCGACATGAAGATCGAGCCGTTCCTCCTCGTGTCGACCCTCGATGTCATCATAGGGCAGCGCCTCGTGCGAAAGCTGACCGATACCAAGGAGAAGTATTTTATGACGAGCGAAGAGATCGCCGTGCTCGGCAAGTCCGTCGACCTCGACAGGGTATTGGCCGCCCTCAAAAAGGAAAAAGTGGTCGGGCCGGACGATACGTGGGATAAGGTGCCTTTTTACAAGCCGTCCAAAGGCAATGAAGACGCGGGCTACAAAGGCCGCATCGGCATCCACGAGATCCTGAAAGTGACCCAGCCTATAAAGGAACTTATCATAAAAGGCGCCACGAACACCGAGATCGAGTCGCAAGCGAAAAAGGAGGGCATGCTGACAATGTTCGAGGACGGCATCTTCAAGGCGGTGCTCGGCATAACCACGATCGAGGAGGTGCTGCGCGTCATCACAGAATAAAAATGCAAAAATCAAAACGCAAAATGCAAAACTTTAATTCAAAAATCACAAATGATAGACAGGTCTCGAATTTTGACTTGCAATTTTGCACTTTGCACTTTGCACTTTGCATTTAACTACCATGCCTACATTCATTTACAAAGCAAAGAATTCTTCCGGCGAGACCGTCAAAGGCCAGCATGAAGCCGTCGACAAATACGAGCTATACAAGATCTTAAAGGACGAGGGGCTCGAGACTGTTTCGGCAGAAGAGAAGAACGAGGGGTCACTCGGCCTTTCGCTGCACATCTCGTTCGGCAACAAGATCAAGACGCAGGACAAGATCAATTTTGCCAGGAACCTTAGCCTCATGCTGAAAGCCGGCCTCGCCCTGTCGCGCGCGATCTCCGTCATAGAGCGGCAGTCAAAGAGCAATATCCTGAAGAAGATCCTCTCTGAAATGGTCGAAGACATAAGCAAAGGCTTGAGCTTTGCCGATGCGCTCGGCAAGCATCCGAAGTCATTTCCGCCTCTTTTCGTCTCCATGGTCCATTCTGGCGAGCAGAGCGGATCGCTCTCTGAATCGCTCAAGGCAGTAGCGGATCAGATGGACAGCTCGTATACTCTGACAAGGAGGATACGCGGAGCCATGATATATCCGGCGGTGATATTGTGCGTCATGATAACCATCGGCGTGCTCATGATGGTGTTCGTGGTGCCGACGCTTCTCGCCACTTTCCAGAGCCTCGGTTCGGCATTGCCGCCGACCACCCAGTTCGTCCTCGATTTGAGCAATATCTTTCGAGAGGACGGCATCTTCATCCTGATCGGTCTCATCATAGTCTCTTTTGCATGGTATTCCTGGTCCAAGAAGCCTTCCGGCAAGAAAGTCATTCACATGCTCATATTGAAGCTGCCGATCGTCGGCCCGCTTGCCCAAGAAGTGAATGCTGCCCGCACTGCACGGACCCTCTCGTCGCTCCTCCATTCTGGAGTCGATGTGATCGAATCGCTGTCGATAACCTCTACAGTCATCCAGAACGTCTACTTCCGCAAAGTGCTCGTAGACGCGACTGAAGCCATAAAGAAAGGCGATCTTATGTCAAAGATATTCGAGGCGAACAGCAAGCTGTATCCTGTGTTCTTTGCCGAGATGCTCGCTGTCGGCGAGGAGACCGGAAAGACGGACGAGATGCTCCTGAATGTCGCCCTTTTCTATGAAGATGACGTCAATCAAAGGACAAAAGACATGTCTACTGTCATAGAGCCGGTCATGATCGTCATAATCGGCGCAGCTGTCGGCTTCTTTGCCATAGCGATGATCTCGCCGATGTACTCACTTGTAAATGTCATACATTAAAAATACAAAGGAAAGAAGGAAAATGAAAAGAAGGAAAGATACGAGAGATCTTTTCATCTTTCCTTCCTTTCATCTTTCCTTCCGCTCCGGCTTTACTCTGGTTGAAGTGCTCGTCGGCACGGCGATCTTCTTGATCGTGGCAGGAGCTGCCTACGGAGCCTTCGTCGCTTTGATAAGGCTGGCCAATGAGAGCCAGGCGAATATCTTGGCCGTCGAATTGGCTGATGAGCAGTTTGAGATCGTCCGAAACATGCCGTACACGAATGTCGGCCTGACTGACGGCATACCGCAAGGCGTCCTGCCGCAGACCCAGACATTGACCCGAGGCGGCTTTACATTCACGGTGACATTGGTCATCCGAAACCAGAATCTGTCCACTTCGACCGTCCAGGCCTCGACAAAATTGGTCGAGGTGGATGTGGTTTGCTCTTCTTGCCAAGGAGGCTTTACGCCTGTCTCTTTGACAGGCCAAGTGTCGCCGGCGAACCTCCAATCCGCTGCTTCGGGCGGTGCAGTGGCAGTGACGGTGTTCAATTCGAACGGCAATCCTGTCCAAGGTGCGACGGTGGTCGTGCAGAGCACGGCGACCTCATCGGTGACCGATACCGACACGACCAACGATTCAGGCATCTTGAACGTCATCGGCGTGCCTGCCGGCTATCAGGTCTACCACATAACCGCCAGCAAGAGCGGTTATTCGACGGCTTCTACCAGCCCCAATGTGACAGTGGTGCAAGGCCAGCTGACGGGCCTCAGCCTCGAAATAGACCAGTTGAGCACGCTGTCCATATCGAGCGTATCGCCGACCTGCTCGGCCGTCGGCAATTTCAACTTTAACCTGACCGGCTCAAAGATGTCCGGCGGCAATCCGCTGTACTCGCAGAATTTGACCACGAACGGGGCGGGTTTCCTTGCCCTCACTTCGATGATCCCGGACACATATACATTGACGCCAAAGAGCTCGAGCTATGATGCGAACGGCATCACACCGTTCAGCCCGTTCGTTCTTGCCCCCGGCAGCGCGCAGAATGTCCAATTGGTCGTCGTGCCCGCGGGCGAGAACAGCCTTTTGGTGACGATCGAAGACGGAAATTCCACGAAGCCGCTTTCAGGAGCGAGCGTCCAGTTGACCGGTACTGGATACAATCAGACCCAAATCACCGGCCAGGGATATTTTGACCAGACCGACTGGTCGGGAGGGTCCGGAAATCAGATGTACACGTCTCTTACCTCGAACAAATATTATCAAAGTAGCGGGGTCGATACGCAGACGGCCACTTCTTCGGGAAGCATCAAGCTTTTTTGGGATGGTACGCATCCGTATAGTACGAATGCAACGGGCACGCTCCAATCTTCCACCTTTGATACCGGTACGACGAGCAACTTTTATTCATTGAACTGGACGCCCTCGAGCCAGCCCTTGTCGGCAGGGCAGACGCCCGTCGCTTTCCAATTTGCCACGGCACCGAGCTCGACGTCGAACGGCCCCTGGAACTATCTCGGACCTGACGGGACGGCGAATACCTATTATTCATCGCCTGGCATGCAGATCAGTTCGGCCAACAATAACGCCGAATATGCGCGATATATGGCATATATGAGCACGCAAACCGCGACAGTCACCCCTGCGATAAACGATGTGTCGTTCACGTTCACTTCAGGCTGCGTTCCTCCGGGCCAGGTCATCTTTCAGGGTCTGCCTTCGGGGTCGTATACGCTGTCCATATCAGAATCCGGCTATATCACAGCGACCTCATCAGTGACTATGGTAACCGGCTGGCAGAGCAAGACGATCAAGCTGACCCATAGCTAAAAAATGAGATATACTTATCCCAGAAAAACCATGGTCAAGCATACCCTATACAAAAAAGGCGTCACTATCGTCGAAGTTCTGATCTCCCTAGCTATTTTTGTGGTGGTCATGGTCGCGATCAGCACATTCTTGGTCAGTATCTATTCGAACAACCGCACCGTCTCTGGTTCATTTCAGACGGCTCAAGAAGCTCAGGTGATATTAAAGACGATGATCACAGAGTTGCGCCAATCGGCCACGGCGGCGAACGGCGCATATCCCATCGCTGTCGCAGGGACTTCGACCGTCACGTTCTTTTCTGATGTGAACAATGACGGCTCGACCGACGAGGTCACCTACAGCCTGATCGGCACGACCCTCTACAGGGCGGTGATATCGCCGACAGGCTCTCCGTTGTCCTACGTCGCCTCTAATCAGTCCACTTCGTCCATCCTGACCGACGTCCGGAATTCTTCCTCGACGCCGGTGTTCCAGTATTTCGATCAAAATTATACCGGCACGAGCTCGCCCTTGTCTCTGCCGGTGAACATTCCCGTCGTCCGGCTCGTAAAGATCAGCTTGCTCCTGGACGTCCTCATCAATCAGGCGCCAGCTGTGCGGACATATACGGCCCAGGTCAGCTTGAGGGATCTTAAAACGAATCTATGAAAAACAAAGGAGACATTCTTGTATCGGTTCTGGTGTTTGCCGCGGTGGCCGTGACCGTCATCATCGGTTTGACGAACTGGGGAGCGACGCTCCTCGCTGGAATACGGACCGCGTCAGCAAAGGAGCAGGCCTTCCAGATCGCCGAAGCGGGCATCGATTATTATCGATGGCATTTGGCGCAATATCCGACTGATTACAAGGATGGCACCGCTACGTCAGGGCCCTATTATCACAATTTCTATGACAAGAACGGAACCTTCATCGGCGGATATTCGCTCGTCATCACGCCGCCCCTGATCGGATCGACAAAAGTCACCATCCTTTCTACAGGCACGACCACGGCGAACAAAAGCGTCAAAAGGATAGTCCAAGCGATATTCGCCGAGCCGTCGCTCGCGCAGTTCGCGGTCGTGTCGAACGATTTTATGCGCTTCGGCTCCGGCACGATCGTCAATGGCCCGATCACTTCGAACAAAGGCATCCATTTCGACGGCATCGCGAACAATATCATCTCGAGCGCGATGGCGACCTATACCGATCCCGACTGGGACGGCAACCCGAACGATAACGACAGCGGCGGCAGCTGCACGAACCTTTCGTATGGCGTGCATACGTGCATCAGTCCCGCCGATCCGTCGCCGCCCGGAGCCGCAGCCAATAATACCGCTGTGTTCGAAGCGGGCAGACAGTATCCGATCCCAGCGACGGATTTTCCAGGGTTGACCGTCAACTTGCAACAATTGAAGACGAGCGCCGATTCGACGGGGTATGATTTTCCTCAGTCGACCTATAAAGTCTCGAACAGGACATATAACGGACAGGGCTATCACATGGTCTTGAGCACGCCGAACGTCACGTACCCTAATGGATATTTCACTATGTATGTCGTGACTGCTCTGGTGAACCCCCCTGGCTATTGCGGCAGCGATTCTACAGCCAGCAGCGAATCTCAGTGGGATACCAGGAGCATACAATCGGAAGTCCTGTACACGTTGGGAGGGCATTCCGACGGCAAATACGCTCTCCCGTCGAATGGCATTATTTTTTCCCAGGACGATATCTGGGTCGACGGCCAGATCAACGGGGCACGACTGACCATAGCTGCAGGCCAATTGCCTGATCCAGGCTACGGATATGAGCCTAGCTTGAATGTCGGTGCCGTCAATAACGAAGATAACGGCAGCCTTTTGTACACAAAGTTCGACGGCACAGATGCCATCGGCCTCATCTCCCAGGGAAACATAAACGTACCGCTCGAAAGCCCTGACAGCGTGACCATTGACGGCGCCATGATGGCGGAGAACGGCCGTGTCGGAAGATATTATTATTCTACGTCGTGCAATATAACGGATCCCAACTATCCCGGCAGTTCTTCTTATAGGTATTATTATGACCGTTCGTCGCTCAATCTGGACGGCATGATAGCGACGAACCAGCGATATGGCTTCGCTTATACCGACGGAACGGGTTACACGAACCGCAACCTGACGTATGACGTGAACTTTCTGTACGGTCCGCCGCCGTCGTTTCCCCTTGCCTCGACGCAATACCAGATGGCCTCGTGGAAGCAGATACAGTGAAAGTATAAAAGTATGGATCCATATAGTATCGGGTTCGAGCGACTTTATACATGTCTCTGACCGACCTTATCATTGAGCATTGGCTATTTTTCCCTTATACTATCTCCATGCCTTCAAAATCAAACATCCTTCTCGTTGGTAATTGGAAAATGAATCCTATGCAGCTCGAAGATGCGCGGCATATAGCTGCCGCATATAAAAAGGTTTCTGCAAAGCTCGAGAATACGACCGTTGTGGCGTGTCCGCCATTCATCTATATGCCGCTCTTCGCGGCATCAAAGCGCTCATCAAAAAAAGAGCCGAAAGATTCAGCAGTGCTCAAGGTCGGAGCGCAGGACGTCTATTTCGAGAGCGAGGGGGCTTTCACAGGGGAGACGAGCGCGAGGATGCTGCGCGATATGGGAGTTTCGTATTGCATCGTCGGCCATTCCGAGCGCAGGAAAATGGGCGAAACCGACGAGGTCGTCGCAAAGAAAGCGGTCGCCGCCGTCTCTGCCGGCATCTGTCCGATCGTTTGCATCGGCGAGGCTGTGCACGACGCTGACGGAGCATATCTTTCAATCATCAAGGAGCAGCTGAAGAATTCTCTGGCCGGCGTTCCAAAATCTGCAGCTTCGAAATTAGTGATCGCATATGAGCCGATCTGGGCTATCGGCGCAAAGGAGGCCATGAAGCCGGAACAGGTCCGCGAGATGGCCATTTTCATAAAAAAGACAGTCGCTGATCTGTTCGGCCATGACGCTGCGATAGATTTGCCAATTCTATACGGCGGCTCTGTCAATTGGCGCAATGCCAGCGAGATAATCCGCGTCGGCGAGGTCCAAGGCCTGCTCGTCGGCCGCGAGAGCGTCAATGTGCCCGGATTCATCGAATTGGCAAAGGCGGTCGATGCGGCGCAATAGCGGTTGCGTACATGCCGTCCGAGCGAAGACGAATCAGTAGATTCGTGGCTTGGCCCAGGAGAAAGTAAACTTTATCCACCTTGCCTTTTTTATTTGCAGGAATATACTTATGGCAGGTTACTGATGCATTAAAACCTATACAAAAATTCAGGGAGTCCGCGAATCATTTTTTTAAAAAGATTTTCTAAGATCGCACCGTGGTGCAGACCTTGAGGACACCCACCTAAGCTCACAAAGTTTAGTTCAATGCCTCGGTAGCCTAAATTGCCGCATCGAATTCCTGGTGCGGCGATTGCCGTTTATGGGTAAGGTGGACGTCAAACGACTGGATATTTTTTTATGCTATACTTTTCTTATATATTTTTATGAAAAATCCAACATTGACATGCTACGGAGGGGTCGGATCTGTCACAGGAGCTAATTTTTTATTGGAGATCTCTACCGGAGAGGGAACCTCGACCAAGGCGCTCGTCGATTGCGGCCTTATCCAAGGAGAAAAAGCCGCTCAAGCCTTAAACTGGAATCCGTTCGGCTACGATCCGAAGGAGATCAAGTATCTCTTCGTCACCCATGCGCATCTCGACCACGTCGGACGCATACCGAAATTGGTCAAGGAAGGCTTTGCGGGCGAGATATATTCGACGACGCCGACGCGCGAGCTCGCCAAATTGATCTTGCAGGATGGTGCGGGCATCCTGGCAGGCGAGGCGCGACGTGACCACCGCCGCGAGCCGCTCTATGATCTGAACGACGTCGAAAACTCTTTCCGGAACTGGAAAACGCTCGACTATCATACAGAGACGAAATTTCCCGGCTTTTCCTTGAACCTATTCGATTCAGGACATGTGCTCGGCGCCTCCATGTATCGCTTTTCTTTTGAAAACGGGCGGAACATATTCTTTACCGGCGACCTCGGCAATACGCCGGCGCCTCTTTTGCGCGACACCGAATCGGTGGCGGGAGCGAATTACCTCGTCATGGAAAGCGTCTACGGCGACCGCAATCACAAGCCGCGCTCTGAATGCCGCACCATGCTGGCAGATATCATAAACAGGACGGTCAATAGGGGAGGCACGGTCATCATCCCTTCTTTTTCCATCGAACGGACGCAGGTCATCTTGTATGATCTAGACCATCTGGTGGAAGAGAACCTGATACCATCCATTCCTGTCTTTGTCGATTCGCCGCTCGCCATCAAAGTCACCGATATCTACAAGCGCCACGAAGACCTCTTTAACGATACTGCAAAAGCCGACATCCAAAAGAACGGCGATATATTCGCTTTTCCAAAATTGGAATACGTCATGACGGCGGACGTCTCGCAGAACATCGAAAAGATCCCCGGCTCCAAGGTCATTTTGGCAGGCTCCGGCATGTCCATGGGCGGACGCATCACCCGTCACGAGGAATTCTATTTGCCTGATGCCAGGAATACTTTGATAGAAGTGGGATACCAGAGCGCGGGCACCGTCGGCCGCCAGCTCATCGATGGGCTCAAGGAAGTCGTCATGGACGGCCGTATCATTCCCGTGCGCGCTTCGATAGAAAAGATCCTCGCGTATTCGTCGCACAAGGACAGCGACCATTTGGTTGAGTTCGTGAATGATGCAAAAACGACCTTGAAGCAGGTTTTTGTCACGATGGGCGAGCCAAAGACGTCGATGTTCCTGACGCAGCGCCTGCGCGACGAGCTCGGCGTCAATGCTCTGGTGCCGGATGCAAAAAAGACATATGAGTTGAGCTAGCTCCGCAGAACTACTATTATGAATGATTACTATAAAAATCTTCCACAAAAGCGAATGGGGTCGGGCGCTCTTTTTCTTAATTCAAAAGGAGAGGTGCTCATCGTGAATCCTACCTATAAAGATTATTGGGAAATACCTGGTGGCGTAGTTGAAAAAGATGAATCTCCGCTTGATGCTTGCATTAGGGAATGTAAGGAGGAACTTGGATTAAATATAAAGCCAGACAAGACTCGGTTTTTGTCAGTCGATTATGTTTCCAATACGGACGATAAAGGCGATCGTTTGATGTTTATTTTCTTAGGCGGCGAATTGTCGGATCAAGCCATATCTGACATCAAAATTCAAGAAAATGAGCTCAGTGAGTTCCGTTTCGTTACGGCTGAAGTAGCAGCGCAGCTTCTGGGAGATCGATTAAAGAAGAGAGTGCCTGAAACTTTAAAAGCGATACAAAACAACGTGTCTCTTTATTTGGAAAATGGGGTAGTGAGGTGATGTTCTTTTTTGACGATGTTTACAATGTATATACATTGTAAACATGCACATAAAACATATAGGACATACACCGAGCCCTTTTTTCATTATGTTTACGGCAAAATTTCTATAATTTGAATCGGTTTGTTTGTCCGGACACGCGAATAGGTAGGTAGGGAGGGGTAGGGTACTCCATTTTTAGTGACTTTTACAATGTACGTACATTGTAAAAAGCCTCCAAAATAGATACCACCACCCTGGCTCGTGCATAAAATATGAACTTGCCGTGCAAGACCGATCCTTTTCTATTAAAAGAAAACAGACTCTGTATAATGAGGACGTCCTTTATTCCGGCTAGCGAGAAGCGGCGTGGCCGCTTGCGGACATGACGTTCGAGCGACGACGGAACAAACGAGTAAATACTCCGCAGCTCTGCTGCGAGGTAGTTTATTTGTCGCATTGACAATGTACGTACATTTGCAATACAATTTACAAATGCAAACTACTATACAAGTTCGTCTCGACAAAGAGATTAGGGACAAAGCTGCCAAGACCTTTGACGATATGGGAATGGATTTATCGGGTGGCATCAAACTATTTCTCAATAATGTGATCACAGAAGGCTCGCTCGGCTTTACGCCCATGACCAAAGACGGTCTCAAATTCAACTATTTTCAAGAATATAAAAGACGATTAGATCGAGAAAGGCGTGCTTGGAAAAAATTATATGGCACAGAAAAAGGATCAGAGCAAGAATAAAATGCAAAAGGAAAGGGCCGAAGAATTCTTCGGCCCCGCGACACCACCTCTCGGTGTCTGCTTCCGTCCGAGCTATCTCAGGCGGATTCCTTTTATATAGTAGCCTTATTTCAAGCTCGCGACAATGTGTCTGAACGTTTCAGGCTTGAACTCGGCCAAATGGGCGAGCGATTTGCGGTCGAGGCTTATCTTTGCCTTTTTCAAGGCGCCGATGAATTTGCTGTATGAATTCGATTCGTCGATGAGGCGGAGAGCGGCGTTGATCTTGACGTTCCAGAGACGGCGAAAATCGCCTTTCTTGTCGCGGCGGTGGGCAAAGGCATAAGCTCCGGCGTGCGAGATGGCGTCATATGCCGCACGTTCGGTTTTTGAACGGGCGAAACGATAGCCTTTGACTTGACGTAATATATTGCGGCGGGTTTTAAGCGCGTTGACTCCTTTTTTGACTCGGCTCATGGTGGTTATTTAATATTAACTAAAAATCGACTTCGTGCTTTGTTCGACATGGCAAAATTGCCCATGCGCTTCTTGCGCATCTGCGTGCGGCGGCTCTCTTTTGCATTGAAATGGTTCTGACCGGTGCCGCGGCCGAGGAGCTTGCCGCTCTTCGTCACTTTGAGTCTTTTTGCAAATGATTTGTTTGTTTTCATGATAAATGGATTTAAGATTTATGATTCAAGATTTAAGAATTCGTTTTTTGCATTTCTCTTGAATCTTAAATCATGAATCTTGAATCTGCTGTTATTTCTTTTTCTCTAACACTGCTGACAATCCCTTTGGCCCTTTCGTCGGCTCGCTCGACACGCGATATTCGGTGGTGATGAGCTTGAATAGTCGGTCCATGCGCTCCTTGAGGAAGTTGATATCCATGTACTTCGATCGGCCGATGAGATAGAGGTCGATCTTGACGCGGTTGCCTTCTTCGAGCCATTCTGAGGCTTTTCTGGCTTTCAGCTCGAGATCGTGCTCGCCGGTGCCTATTTTAACCTGGATTATCTTCAATTCCGAAGCTTGGATGCGAGATTTTGATTCCTTTTGCTTCTTGCGTTCGGCATACTGGAATTTACCATAATCCATGATTTTCGCAACTGGCGGCACGGCATTCGGCGAAATCTCGATGAGATCAAGGTCGCGGCTTCGGGCTTCCTTCAAAGCTTCGGCAAGCGTAATCACGCCAAGATTCGCACCGTCTTCGGTGATGACGCGCAGCTGCGCCGTCTTTATCTGGTGGTTTATTCTTGCACGAGGGGTAGCCAAGGAGGTAGGGGAAAGTATAGCACACGGGCATGCTTGAGGCAAATTGGAAGGAAGCGCACGGTACCTAGTTCCTAGTACCGAGTGCCTAGTTGAATACAAAACCGCATTTACTAGGAACTGGATACTGAGTATCTAGTCTCTAGTACTTAGCACCCAGTTATTATAATTTTGTGTTCGACTAAGTACTCGGTACTAGGTACTCGGAACTTATCGGTTACTCGGAACTTTTTATAGGAACTTCCTCACCAATCGTGCAGGGAATTCCAGCCATTTTTGGAGAAACGGCCGGTCTTCCCATTCTTTGAGAGACATCTCCTTTGTTTTTTGCTCGTCGTGGACAAAATGGGCGACCATCTCTTCGGCGAACCTCTGGTTTATCGATATGATGTTCGCTTCAAAATTATAAAGGAGGCTGATGCCATCCATGTTCATGCTGCCGACTGATACCCAATCTCCGTCGATGACGGTGGTTTTGCCGTGTATGTTCTCCCCTCGATACAAGAGGATCTTGATGCCGGAGGAGAGCATGGATGTAAAGAACGTACGGGCAGCCAGATCGACGAAAGGATGATTGGACGCTTCCGGCATGATGATCTTTATCTCGACGCCTCTCATGGCAGCGAGTCGCAGGACGCGGGCGAGGCGGCGCGTCGGCACGAAATAGGGCGTGGTTATGTATATGTATTTGCGGGCATTGCGGATAGCCCCGATGAGCTCGGCATAGAGGTGCCGTCTGCCGGGCACGGGATAATTCGTGACATAATGGAAGTCGTCGTCCCTGGCAGGGTTCCGTTTTGGCAGAGGCTTCAGGTCAAGAGCGCGTAACCACATCCGTTCAAACGCGTTTTGCATCTCGCTCACAGCCGATCCTTCTATCCTCAGATTGGTGTCGCGCCAATTCTTCATCACGTCTTTGACGCACATGCTGCCGGTGTAGCCGATCTTTTCATCGATGACAAGGGTGCGGCGATGGTTGCGGAAGAACCAGGAGCGGAAGTTCGATACTTTGTAGTATGTGGGGATGATCGTCTTCCAAAAGACGAGCTCGATGTCTCTGCTTTTGAGGTCGTCTACGATATTTGAGCCAAAAAAACTGAACGAGCCGAAAGCGTCCCATAGAAACCGCACTTTTACCCCGGCAGCCGCCCGTTCCGCGCAGACCTCGATCATTTTTTTGCCTAAATCGTCGGAGACAAAGATGAATTGCTCGAGAACGATGCTCCTTTCGGCCTTTTTGCAGTCAGCGAGCATGGCTTCCCATGCTTTTTCATTCGAATCATAGATCTTCCATAGTGTTAGAGCACTCGACATATGAAATGCCATTATAGCATTTTAGGCCAATACAAGCCTTAACCATTGTGCCGTAGAACATTTGAGTCTGTGGATACCATACTATCGAAACTTTGCTATAATGAGCTGGTACTCGTGCTGCCTATCCCCTATGATCATGGCCCAAACGGCGACTAATCGTTTTAATATCTCCACAAAGGACCTGCCATACTCAAAGATGGTATTTCCGAATGCAGCGCTCGATCGCTTCAAATACGTCGTATGGAGCGTCCTCACGCCGACATGGCCGCTTCTCCGCGATACGTGCACGACGCTCGGCATGGTGACGCACGAGATACGCCAGCCATTCCGTGTCGGGCAACTGGTTCTCGGCAAATCTATAGACGAGCTCGTGGCCTTTCTCGTGAGCCGGGGATACGGCAATCATTTCGTCGCGTGGAAGGACAAGGGGGAGATCCTCGGTCTGCGCAAAGTCGAGAATTTTTTTCATCAGTATCACATCCGCATCTTTGAGGACGGCGAGATATGCGGCCATTATGAATTTACGCCGGAATCCTATCCCATCCTTCATTTGAAGGGCATCGGCCAGGAGGATCGTACGGCGGAATTCAAGGAGCTTTTGAAAGGCTGGATAGTGTAAAAGTATAGATATAAGTATATGGTATAAGTATGGATGCGCTATGTGTCCCTATACTTAATACATCATACTTATACTTAATCCTTCAATGACCTCATCAACTACATTTTACCGAAACAAGATCATACACGGTTTGTACAGGCATATCCTGAAGCCGGTCTTTTTCCTGCAAGACCCTGAAGTCGTGCACGATCGCATGACGCACGTCGGCAAAAGCCTCGGCGCACATTTTTGGAGCCGCTCGCTCGTGCATGGATTCTTTGGCTATGAGGACGAGATGCTCGAACAAGACATCTCCGGCATCCATTTCAAGAATCCGATCGGCCTTTCAGCCGGCTTTGACAAGAACGCCGAGCTCACCGGCATCATCGGTTCAGTCGGATTTGGCTTTACGGAGATCGGCTCGGTGACAGGGGAGAAGTGCACGGGCAATCCAAAGCCGCGCTTGTGGCGCCTGCCCAAATCACAGGGACTGGTCGTCTGGTACGGCCTCAAAAACGACGGTTGCGAAGCGATCTCGAAAAGGCTCAATGGAAAGAAGTTCGACGTGCCGGTCGGTGTAAGCGTGGCGGCCACCAATTGCACCGATAATCTGGATGCGGGCCACGCTATGAACGATTTCGCCAAGGCTTTCAAGGCGATGGAACCGATCGGGGACTATATCACGGTCAATGTGAGCTGTCCGAACGCGCAGGGCGGCCAGACGTTTCTCAACCAACAAAATCTCGGCCGGCTCTTTGATATTTTGGACACGATTCTGACAAAAAAGCCTATTTTCATAAAGCTCTCGCCTGATCTTTCTCATGCAGATCTCGACGCGGTCCTCAATGTGGCGCACAAGCATCGTATCGACGGCATCATCACGACCAACTTGACCAAAAAGAGGGATAATCCGAAGATCGTGGATACAACGGTGCCGAAAGTCGGCGGCATGAGCGGAAAGATAGTCAAAGAACTGGCCGACGATGCGCTCGCCTATATCAGCAAGAAGGAACTGACTACAGGAGGAAAGAAGCTCGTTCTCATCGCTTCCGGCGGCGTCTTTACGGCAGAAGATGCATACAAAAAGATCCGCCTCGGAGCGTCGCTCGTCCAGATGATCACCGGCATGATATTCGAAGGCCCTCAAGTCGTGAGCGAGATCAATCGCGGGCTTGTCGAGCTATTGAAAAAAGATGGATTCGAGAACATCAGCCAGGCGGTCGGGGCAGATATTTGATAGAATAGTCAAAAGTCAAAAGTTCCTAGTCAAAAGTCGGCGCAAGCATTCTTGACTTTCGACTCGGGACTCGGGACTCGGGACTTTAAGACTTTTAAATATTTATATTATGAATAAAATCTTTATAACAAGAAAAATTACAGATGTTGGTGTAAAACTATTACAGGACAAGGGGTACACGGTCGACGTATATGGAAAAGATCGGGTCATGAGCCAAAAAGAGCTCATTAAAACGCTGAAAAAGGGCGCATATGACGGCGTTGTCAGCCTGCTCACCGACAAGATCGACGCCGCAGTGTTCGATGCTGCGCCATCAGTAAAGATTTTCGCGAACTACGCGAGCGGCTTTGACAATATCGACGTCGTCGAAGCGAAAAAACGCGGCATAGCCGTTTCGAACGCTCCGGCTCCGCAAACGTCGGAATCTGTCGCCGAGCATGCTCTCGCCCTCGCCCTTGCTCTGGCTGCGCGGATCGTCGAAGCCGACGAATTCATGCGCAAAGGAAAATACAAGGGCTGGGATCCGATGCTTTTCATCGGCATGGACGTCCTTGGAAAGACGCTGGGCATCGTCGGCGTCGGTCGCATCGGCGGCAAGGTCGCGCATTATGCGAGCGGTCTCGGGCTCAAAGTGATCTATACCGACGTGGCCAGGAACGATGAGATCGAAAAGGAGAGCGGCGCGGTTTTTTGCGATTCGGTCGACGAGCTTTTGAAGAAAGCCGACATCGTCAGCCTCCATGTGCCCCTCATGGATTCGACGCGGCACCTCATCAATGAGGCGAGGCTCAAGATGATGAAGCCGACGGCCTTTTTGGTGAATACCTCCCGCGGGCCGGTCATCGACGAGATCGCCCTGACCAAGGCCTTGAAAGACAAGACGATCGCCGGAGCGGCGCTCGACGTCTTTGAATTCGAGCCAAAGATCACGCCGGGCCTGGCAAAGCTGCCGAACGTCATCTTGACGCCGCATATCGCCTCGGCCAGCCTCCAAACTCGCGATGAGATGTCAGAGATGGCAGCGAACAACATCATCGATTTCTTTGAAGGAAGAACGCCGACGAACAGTGTGATAAAATGAAAAAGTTCCTAGTACCTAGTGCCGAGTACTTAGTTGAATGCAAAATTATTATAACTGGGTACTAGGTACTCGGAACTAGGTACTTTATAAATATAACCATCATGACCAACGAAACAACAAACACAAAAATGGGCAAGCTCATCCTAGCCCGCCATCACGAATCTGAATGGAACAAGCTCGGCAAGTGGACGGGCGTGACCAATGTCGGTCTGACGGAGTACGGCCTCGACATGTCAAAGAAAATGGGCGAGCTCATACAGGACATCCCTATAAGCCAGGCTTTTGCTTCGACCCAGACCCGCGCGCTGCAGACGCTTTTGTGCATCCAGGATGGCAGCAAATGCCTCGATGTGCCTACCATCCGCAATGCCGCGCTGAACGAGCGCGATTATGGGGACTATACCGGCAAGAACAAGTGGGACATGGAAAAGCTCCTCGGCGAAGAAAAATTCAAAGATATCCGTCGGGGCTGGGATTGCCCGATCCCTCACGGTGAATCGTTGAAGATGGTCTATGACCGCGCCGTGCCCTTCTTCCTCAAAGAGATCGTTCCTCGCCTGAAAAAAGGCGAGAATGTCCTCATCGTGGCACACGGCAATTCTCTCCGTTGCATCATCAAATATATAGAGAATGTGTCAGACGCAGGCATCGCCGACGTCGAGATGCCGTTCGGCGCTATACTCATCTATGACCTCGACAGCGACGGCCGCCTCCTCCACAAAGAAGCCCGCCAGCTGAAGTCAGAGGTGCCGGCATAAAGATCCGCCTAAAATAACATGAACACCAATCCTGAAAACATGAAAGCACAGATCGTCGCGACGCTCGGGCCGGTCTCTTCGAATGAGAAAGTCATGAAGCAGATGATAAGCAACGGCCTCTGTGCCGCGAGGCTCAATTTTTCCTGGTCGAATATCGAGACTCATACCAGGCAGATCGAGCTCGTGAGGAGGCTCGAAAGGGAGTCCGGCCGGAGGATACCGATCATCATCGATCTGCCAGGGCCTCGCATCCAGGAAAAAGAAGGCCATACCTATAACCATCACATCGTCACGGCAGTGACCAAGCGCGACCTAGATTTCATCCAATTCGCCGCCGAACAAGGCATCGAGTATGTGGCAGTGTCGTTCGTCGGCCGCGCCGAAGACATCGATCTATGCCGCAAGGCGATCGAAAAGAACCGCGGCAGCCAGCGCATCATCGCAAAGATAGAGCGCAAGGTCGCCCTCGAGTTCCTCGACGAGATCATCTCCGCGGCTGATGCGGTCATGGTTGCGAGAGGCGACCTCGGCAGCGAAGTTCCCCTTGAACAGATCCCTTTTGTCCAGGCAAAGATCGTCAAGAAGGCCAAAGCTGCCGGCAAACCGGTCATCGTGGCCACGCAGATGATGCTGTCCATGGTGACGAGCCCGACGCCGACGAGGGCGGAAGTGACGGACGTCGAGAGCGCCATACTAGAAGGCGCCGACGCGGTCATGCTCTCCGAGGAGACGGCCGAAGGGAAGTATCCTGTCGAAGCTGTCGCTATGATGGAAAAGATCATCGTAGAGGCAGAGAAGCATGTAGCAGGAAAAGAAAAGTTGAATCCATTATAAGATAATATCAAAGGTCAAAAGGTAAAATGCAAAATTTAAATTCAAAAAATATCGATTTTTACGTTTTGCACTTTGAGCTTTGAGCTTTGCATTTTAATACCATGTCAAAAATAAAATCATTAAAAGCACGGGAGATCATCGATTCGCGCGGCAATCCCACCGTCGAGGTCTCTTGCACATTAGAGAGCGGCAAGACTGCGGTCGCGGCAGTTCCGTCAGGCGCGTCGACCGGCATCCATGAAGCGCTCGAATTGCGCGATGCTGACCTGAAACGCTATAACGGCCTCGGCGTAGAAAAAGCGGTGGCGAACGTCAACGAGGAGATACTTGCCTTCGTCAAAGGCAAGGAGCTCGACCAGAAATCGCTCGACGCGCTCATGATCGCAAAGGACGGCACACCGAACAAGGCGCGCCTCGGAGCGAACGCCATTCTCGGCGTGTCTCTGGCTTTTGCCAAGGCAGTCGCGGACGAGAAGGGGATCGAGCTGTATGAGCACCTGGCCTTCCTTGCCGGCATCAAGAAGTTCTCCTTGCCCCATCCTGCTTTCAATATCGTGAACGGCGGCAAGCATGCCGACAGCGGCCTCGATGTCCAGGAATTCATGCTCATCCCGCAGAAATTCGGCTCATTCGCAGAAAAAGTCAGAGTCGGCGCCGAGGTCATAACCTCGCTCCGCAAGATCTTGAAGAAGAAGGGCGATGTCATCAGCGTCGGAGATGAAGGCGGCTTTGCGCCGAAATTGGGCAGCAATGAAGAAGCTCTCGACCTCATCGTGGCAGCCATCAAGGATGCCGGATACACGACGGAAAAAGTGAAGATCGGACTTGATGCTGCGGCGTCGTCATTCTATGAAAATGGCGTATACAATCTCCGCATAGCTGGAAAGGAAACAAAAGCCTCGAGCGACGACATGATCGCGTGGTATGAGAAATTGGTCAAGAAATATCCGTTGATCTCGATCGAAGACGGCCTCGCCGAAGATGATTTCGCCGGCTTTGCAAAGATGACAAAGAAGCTCGGCGGCAAGATCACCATCGTCGGCGACGATCTCACCGTCACGAATGTAAAGAGGATACGGGAATCGATCGAAAAGAAAGCCATCAACTCTGTTCTCATAAAGGTAAACCAGATCGGCTCGCTCTCCGAGACGATCGAATCGATTTTGCTGACCAAAAAAGAGGGCTGGATACCGTTCGTCTCCCACCGATCCGGCGAGACAACGGATACCTTTATCGCCGACCTCGCCGTCGGTCTCGCCTGCGACTACATAAAATCAGGCTCACTCGTCCGCGGCGAACGCGTATGCAAATATAACCGGCTCATGGAGATCGAGAATCACCTCGCAAAGAAAGCCTAGCTCTCTTCAAAGACGGAAGTTATGTCTCTTGTGTGCTTCCTTCCCCTATTGTCCGTATATTCGATCGAGTAAGTCGTCAGGGAGTAATTATCGACGATCTCGTACAGGTCGACCATGTTCTCGACGACATAGCGTATCTCGTCATCCAGCATTTGGCTTCCTTTGAATTCCCAAACAGTCTCTAATTGGGATCCTTTCGAGTTCCATGCGCTCGCATTCGTTTTATCGGCCGCTTCATGAGCCCGGTAAGGCCGCAGCCTCAATTGCTTGCCGGACGGCAGGGAAAAGACCAGGGTAGGCTTTCCGATCGAAAATGAGCTGGTGCTCTCGTTTCTCATGGAGATGTTCAATTCAAAGTAGAGGATATGGTCGCGCATGCCTTCTTTTGATTTGTGCTCGAACCATTCGGAGACTTGCGGAGGGCTTTTTCTGACAAGGTCGAGCTTTGTTATGACGAGCCGCGGCCGCGAGCTACGCTGATTGGCCAAAGAGATGCCAAGGGCGACACCGCCGAGGAGCGTGCCGATGATGCCCCAGATATTCGCTTGCCAAAAGATAGTTGCTTCGAACATGTTTGTGCGGTTATATCTAGATGACTTGGTTGTTTATGACCGTGTTGATCGTCGAGGCTATATTGTTCAAGTCGAGATCGGATTTTACGATATAGGTCATGACTTTCTTGTCCATCGCCTGGGCGACGTTTTCCATTTGTCCGAGGGACGTCAGCATGATGACTTTTGCCGTCTTGCCCCATGCGTCGGCTCGCAGCTTGTCCAATACTTGCCAGCCGTCCATTTTCGGCATCATGACGTCGAGCATCATGACATCGGGATGAGACTCTATGGCTTTTTTCAATCCTTCTTCTCCGTTCGATGCGCCCTCCGGCTCGAAACCTGCGTTCGAGAGGGCGTCGACTAGGATATTCCTCAGGTTATCGTCATCGTCTACAACGAGCACTTTCTTTTTTGTTTCTGCGGTCATGTTAATTTTTCTTGATTAATTTTTTTGATAATATCGTCGTGAGGAGCGGCCCTTCTATCAGAAGTCGATCATAAAGGAGGTGCCTTTATTCTCTTCTGACTGGAAGCTGATGCTGCCGCCCATGGCTTCTATCACTGATTTTACCAGATATAGGCCTAAACCGGTACTCTGGCTGCTGCTTATCTCTTTGACGTTGTCGGCCCGGAAAAGCTTGGTGAATATCTTGTCTTGCTGGTCTTTTGGTATGCCGTATCCGGTGTCAGTGACGATGATCTCCCGTTTATCGCCGGATTCCCGCAGCTCTATGGTGATGGTGCCGCCTTCGGGCGTGTATTTTATGGCGTTCGTTATGAGGTTGTGAATGACGATGCGCAGGAGCTTTGGGTCGGTTTTGACGGAGGTGAGCGCGTTCCCGTATGACTTGACCATATTCATCTTCTTCTTTTCGATCTGGGACGAGAGCTCGACCAATATGCTGTCGGCGATCTCCTGTACGTTCGCCTGTTCTATATCGATGACGAGCTTGCCGATCTCGGAGCGCGAGACATTGAGGAGAGTATCGACCAGATCGATCATGTCGCGGTTGACTTCGCCTATCGTCTTCACGTATTCGCCTTGCTTTTGATTGAGCACGCCTGTGTTCGGGTTTGCGAGCATCTCCGAATACCACTTGACCGTCGCCAAAGGCGAGCGCATCTGGTGCGAGGCAAGGGAGACGAACTCGGTCTTTGCTTGATCGAGGTTCTTTTGTTCGGTGATGTCGAAAATAGTGGCTGTTCGGGAAAAATTTTCGTTGTCGGCATTCGCGCTCAAGCTGAAGACTGAAAGCTGTACCCATTTCTTGTCGCCGCTCTTCGTGATCATGCGGAACTCTTTTCCGTTTATCGGCGTGCCGAACTCGCAGCAGGTCATGAGGTATCCTGCGTAGTCGGCGTCTTCTTCTGCAGCGAACGAGAAGATGTTCTTCATCATGATCTCTTCCGGGAGGACGCCGAAAAAGCGCAAGCCGGCTTTATTGGTGTTCTTTATCTCGCCTTTCTTGTTCAGTATGAAATAGGGTACAGGCGCCTCCTCAAAGAGCTGTTTGAATTGCTCTCGGGATGTTGAAAGCCACTCGATCTCTTTTGGAGTCATTTCCTGTGTCGGTGATTTTTTAGGATTTCTTTTGAATAGCATATGAAGATGGCAGCCTGATATATCCTAGCAGCGTTCGATCAGTCCATTATAGCTTTGGATTGATGATGTAACAACCGCCTGTTGTGCGAACAGCCGGGCGGCCTTTGCGGCAAAAAAACCGCCCCTTCGACTTCGCAGAGGGCGGCTTTTCAGTGAAAGGCCTTTGATCAGAGGGCCACTTCGCAGACGCCTCCGACGCACGCGAGCTCCTTTTTGACATCGAGCTCGTTGGTCTTTTCGTAGGTGATGATCTTTGAATAATCGATGTGGGCAAGCCGGCGGGAGAGCTCGGTGTAGGTCTTCTCGTCGATGGCCTCATATGGAGCGAGCTGGTATACGTGGTTGTCGCGGGGAAGGAACGAGAGGCCGCCGCAGATATCCCAGTTTCGATAGACCCAATCGGCCACGGCGATCCATTCATTTTCGCCGACTGAAACGGTCACCGAAGGGTTGTGATCGGTATAGTTGTTCTTGACGATCTTCCAGTGCTCGAGCTGGTCGAGCGCAGTGATGTTGTTGCGGTAGATCGAGCCCGGAGGCGACGCGATAGGGAACTCGAGGACGTAGGTCGTCGCATTCTCGGCGCTCTGACCGACCTCTGGATGGAACGGAACGCCCTGATCGCGGAGCATCTTGAAGAGCGAGTCGGTGGCAGAGATGCGGATGCGGCGGATGTAGTATGGCGCATGCCGCGGGTGCATGCCCGACGAGCAGTCGACGGTCTGCGACAGCGTTCCCGAAGGCTTGACGCAGGTGATGCAAGTGGAAGCGCTGATGCCGAATTTCTTTGCGTACTCGCGGTTTATCCGGAGAGCCTCATCGCGCAGCTTTGCGAGGACTTTCGGAGAGCGCACGACCGGTGAATCCCACTGGCCGGTGATCGAGACTCCGAGGAGCCGCTCCTCCGCGCAGCGCTCCGCCCATTCCTTTGAGAGATAGGGGAAGTGGGTCAGGCTCGACTGATAGGTGCCGAGGATCGCAGCGAGGCGGATCTTGCGGGTGAGGGACTCGAGAGTGTCATCCGAGCGGGCTACGACTTCGGACAGGTTGCAGAATTGCTTTGGCTGGAGGATGATCTCGCCGCACGGGTTCGTGCCCATGTAGCCGATGATGGTCTTTTTCTCTGCATCGAAGTAATCAGGATGCTTTTCGCGCAAGAGCTTGAGGCGCCTCTCGGGCAGGGTATTGGCAAGGGAACCGCGATTGAATATGCCGCGCTCGCCCGAGCCTGATTTCATGAGGGCCATCCATTCCTCCATGAATTCGACGTTTGAGGGCTTTTGGATATAGACTGCCGAGTTATTGGCCAGCATTCTCTGCGGCTCTGTGTTGTAGAAAGCGCCCATTTTAGAGTCGCGTATCTCGGCGTCATCCAGATCCGACAAGGAGATCATGGCGCTGCGCCTCACTCCTCCTGCGACGACGCAATCAGCGATGGTGCAGATGATGTCGTGGAGGTCGATGTTTCGGAGGCGCTTGCCCTGGCGAGAGAGCATGACTTTTCTGGTGAAAGAAAGAAGCCTGCGGATCGGATCCGGGCCTGACGATTTGCCGCCCATAGTTTTGAGCCGTGCGCCGGCCGGACGCAAGAGGGAGAAGTCGAATTCGATGTCATTGCCTTCGGCCCATGCGTTCATCCCGATCGTGAGAGAATCCGCCCAGCCTTCCTTGCTGTCAGGTATGACATGCGCCTCCAATTTTTTTCCTGTTTGAGTCTTGATCTGCGGGAATTTCTGCACGTTCCTGCTTTCGACGGCGAAACCGACTCCGGTGCCGCACATCGATATGTACATGATCTCAGCGAGGTCCTGGAACTTCTCGGGAGCGGTGAAGGAGCAGTTGTAGGCGCAGACGTTCGTCGACGCTGCAGCCTTGCCGGCGAACTGGAGGAGCCTCATCGAAGGCATAGCTTCCTGATTCAGGATGCCTTCGCGCACCTCCTCGTACTCTTTGTCGCTCAATTTGTCTCCGAGGTTCTGCTTCATGAACGCGATGTAGCGATCGACTGTCTCGATCCATGTCTCGCGCCTCGCCTCCTCGTCGATCCATTTCGAATACGTGCGGTAATAGACGAACTCTCCGAGCGGATTGCGGAAGTATTTCTTGCTGTCTTCTGCCAGTTTTTTCACGTTTTCCGGGACTTGGAAGCCTTTTGCGCGTATCCGGGCCCGTTCGTCGCGGTAGAGGATGTAATGCTTTGCGGTCTTTGCATATTCGCTCAGGATGAGCTGCTTTTCGACGATGTCCTGCACGCCTTCGACGGCGGGGACGAAGCCGCGGTATTTGAGAGTGATCTTTGCGATCTCTTTCACGACACCCTCGGCGACTTTTTCCGCGCCTTCGCGGCTTCCTTCGCCTGCAGCACGCATCGCTTTCTCGACGGCAGAGATTATCTTCTCCTTGTCAAAGGGAACCAGCTTGCCGTCTCTCTTTTGGATATTTTTTACGACCGGTTTTGCTGCAACAGACTTCTTTTTTGGTGTCATGGGCATTTTTTTATTGATAATTAATGAGTAAAAGCCAGTATAACAAAGAAGAGTGGGATGAGTTCGAAATTCTCTGTGGATAAGTGGGGGATTTCCGAAAAATTTTTGTAATAAAAATCAAAATCGAAAAAAGCGGGCAGTTCGGGCTCGCTTTGACACGGATATCCGATGAAAAAAACAGAAAATGGAAGATAATTTTTTTTGTGCATCAAAAAGGAGACGTCTGTCAATCAAAAATTTATTCTTTTATGATGACTCATGCTACGTGCGGCGATAAAAAAACTTTTTTGAGCAGAATATGCTCCTCAAAAACCGTCGCGTGCCGTCATTGATTTAATTTCAGCCGAATGTCGAACCTGTTTGTTCCTACTGCCTGTTTTTAATCGGATCCAATGCTATTTTTTCATTGAAAGGATCCTTTGAAATATGAAAATAGCATTAGAAATATGTGCGGCCGCTCGCATTCATCTTTTACGAGAGGGATCTGCCGGGAATTTTTTCATAGTATCTTTTTAGTGCAGCGGCTCAGGAATCCCAGGCTCGGTCGAAGCAATGACGGAGACTATCTTTTGGACGTTAGCGCGATCGAGGAGATACTCATGGAGGCGACGGGCTTCGTCTGCGTTCAATGCGGGCATGACGATCTCGCTCTCGTTCTCTGTTGCGCGCTCGGGGTCTTCGTGGCCGGCAGTCAGGATGACGAGATCGGCGAGATTGAAGATGCGATAGAGGATGCTCTGCTCGACATCGGCGTTCTGGATCTGGCGAAAGGGGATCGAGATCTCTTGGCGGCCGATCAGGCCTTTTTCGAATGATATGTCGTTATCCCCAATCTTGTAGCGGAACGAATAGTACCACGCGTATGCCATGACCAGGGCGAGACCGGCTGCGACAAATATGAGCGGAGGGATGGTCACGATCGCTATACGGATGGCCTCAGCAAAGACCGGAGAGCTTGAGAACCATTCTGAAAAGGGCGGCAAGATATTTTCTCCTCCCGCCGTGGCGAGCAGGGCGAGCTCGATGAGAGAAAGGAAGAGGGCAGGAAGGCAGTACTTGAGGAACATATAGTAGAATGTCGTACGACCGAGGCGATAATAGCCGTGCTTGTCCGCGTTGCGCAGGTGCTTGAGCGGATGTAACAGTATGGGCACAGACTGGGCGCTCGCATTATTTTCATTTGGTGGCATGATATAGGAAGTATAGCCGATATATCCCCATAGCTCAACGGATAGAGCGCGGGCCTCCGAAGCTCGAAATCGTGGTTCGATTCCACGTGGGGATACAAAGTAGAAATAGAGGTGTTTTTAGGCGCATCAGCGAGCAGTTGGTACGGACTTTTGAATTGATATTGAGCCACCGTTTTATTTCTGATAGTTGCGTTCGAAAGTAATTTTTCCAGTAATACTCGCTTTGCTTCATCTTTTGACTGCACATATTGTTCCGCGGCTCTATTGCCGTCTATAAACACTTCTTTGATCTGTTCGAAAGTAACGGATGCCCATGACTTTTTCTGGCTTTCCTCGATCTGTTTTTCAAGCTCAACGCGGTGATTGGCGATAGGCGCGATTGGTATCAGTACCAAACGAAGCGTCCACACACTGCTTCCTAGCCCACATTCCTTGCACCAACCTGCTCTCCAAAGGCGGTAGGGCGGTGACTAAAATTTTCTAGCAATCACCAGAACCAGGCAGTCTTGTGTATGCAAAAAGCGAGCACGAGTTAGAGCTGTCAGACAAGCATTATCGCTGTAAAAAGCATTGCAAAAGTAAAACTGGCGAGAGGCAGATAAAGGAAGAGTATTTGCAGAAAAGATTTACGTACTTTGCGCAAAAATTCCGCTTGGAACAAAAGGATTGTGAACACGTGGCAGATAAACTCTTAAAGAAATACTTGATCAATCTACTTGTTGATTCTGATGAAGCGGAATACAAGCAAAAAATCCTCGACACCACCGTCAGAGTTATGGACGAGGATATGAAGAATATAAAATCGATAAAAGCAGAGGACGAATACTACAAAACCGGAAAATATAAAGGTGGAGGAAAGTATAAAAAGAAAGACATGAAGACTTTTGAAGACGCGTTTGCGGCCAAGCAAAAAGATATATTACCCCAACAGTTATTCGCGGTACTTTTGAGCTACTTCAAGACACTTTCTGATCCAAAATTCGCAAAGCATCTCGGTCAAGGACTGGCGCTTATATCCAAAAAGATTTACATATCGAATGATGGCAAGATATTGAAAATTGAATTTGAGCGCTGGGGCTGGTATATCCTTAACTACATAGACAAGAATGTTCCGAATTATCTCCATAACCTCAAAAAGAAAGGCGTGATAATCACAAATGGCTATGATGAAATAACAGACATGGATATCATGGAAGCCGTTAAATGTTTTAAGGGCTCAAATTTCCTTGAAGCCATGCATTGGTTCGACGTTGACTCTTTGTACAAATTGTTTGAAGCCTGCAAAGGCGTGACCAAGTCTATGCAGGGGAGTCCGGAAGATATACAAAAAGCGACCTTGAATATGCTGGATTATATGAATACTAATCCTCTAGCTCAATTTGCTTCTGGATTGTTGCCGGCTATAGGTAAGGTTAAGGTCAAGATGAAGAAAAGATAAACGTGGCCACTACGCCCCAACCGCCTTTTCCGAGCAGGTGGTGCGCGGATGCGGTTTGCTATTTATCAAACAAAAAGAATGGAAGCGGTGGTGTCCGCTTCACAAAAAGAATAATAACCGCGCCCTTAACGCGCATATTCGAATTGCTATGTGCTACAAAATATTTCATTACTCATAAAATCCGCAATACCAATATGCGCTAGGCGCGATTGATATTCCTATTTCACGAAGCGTACACACACCGCTTCCGAGGCCGCATACCCTGCACCAACCTGCTCTCCAAAGGCGGTATGGCGGTGGAATAATAATTTTCTAAATATATACAAATCAAAAACTCCCCGCCGAGAAGGAGTTTTTGATAAGATAGACCAGTTGGTTTTAATTTGAAACAGTAAAGTATCCACTTAAAGCCGTATTGGCAGATGTCGGCCCACCAGGAAACGCATAATTGATAGCAATCTGGAGTTGGTAGGTACCATTCGGCAATGTCGGATCATAAGGCCAGACATAACTTCCTGTATTAGGGACGCTTTGTGCGATAGTTCGCACACTTATATTATTTTGATTCAGCAATTGAATATTCACAGGATAATTAGTGTAAGGGCCTTGTTCATTCCACTGGATAGTGGCGATAGATGAACCGACACTATTGTTGAGGGTACTCCCTGACTGAGGGTAGATAGCGGTGATTGAAGGATTATTAGAAGCGGTCGTCGATACAGGAGATTGACCTGTCAATTGGAAAGTAACAATAACTGGATTTGATGTTGAGCTCCCACCTGGACCGATACAGGATATGTTATAAGTTGCAGTCGACGAGAGCGAGACTGTCATAGAACCCGATGCCGGCAAAACCTGCTTTTCAAATCCACAAGAAGTAGCGTTTGTCGAAGACCAAGAAAGAGTAATAGTTCCAGGTTTTCCATCAGAAATAATGGATGTAGGACTTGCGGATAAGGTCACGGTAGGAATTGGAGAAGATGTTTGTCCAGTTAGTTGAAATGTAACGGTTGCTGGATTTGACGACGCAGTACCCCCAGGACCTGTACAGGATATTGAGTATGTGCCGGTTTGAGCAAGGGAAACGGTCATGCTCCCTGATGTTGATAGTGTTTGCTTCTCAAAGTTACAAGATGTTGCATTAGTTGAAGACCAAGACAAGGTAACTGTTCCGAATTTTTCATCGGAGACAATAGTTGTCGGAGAGGCAGAGAGGGATACTGTTGGGATAGATGTTGACGGATTTGTCGGAGTCCCTACACATGCATTCAAAGGAGCATCCCATGCTTGACCAGAAGGACATGGCTGTGTTGGATTTGTTGTTGCTGGCGTGCAAGTGTAGCCTGAAGGACAAACGAATGGTGCAGCTGCTTGATTAACTGGCGTGCATGTATAACCAGCTGGGCATTGAGTAGAAGCGGTCGTTGTGACGGGAACCGACTGACAGCCATAAAGAGTATTCAATTCAGCACGAGTTGAAGCACCGACATAGCCTGTTCCATAAGAAAGGCCATTTGGCGTCAAAATTTGTGAAGCGTATTTTTCTTGAAATCCTGATACAGCAGAAGCGACAGAATCAGTGTAGGTCGTGATTGGAGTAGCTGAATTCCAAAAGCCGGCACTTGAAAGAGCTGTAGTTAAAGCTGAGGCATCAGCTGAACTCAAATATCTTCCTTCGCCGAGATTACTGTTAAATGTATAGCAAAAACTTGTCTGGGCTTGGGCTGAAACTGGTGTAGCGAGCTGTGCCACAAACGCAAAAACAGCCAAAGAGGCCGCTAATGAAATCAAAAGTTTTTTCATATTAATTATTTAATTATTAATGCTTGTATTACGTCACAAGTATACTCCTGTTATCCTTTAAATCATAAAGTGATATCCACAATGCTAAGGAATGGCTCAACCAGTCTTTTTCTTCAACAATTCCGTTCGTATAGCATCCCAGATGGGATACAAAGAAAATTCAAAATTTAAAGCTCAAAATGCAAAAATAAACTACCTCGCAGCAGAGCTGACGAGGTATTCAGTGGAAGCTTCGCTGCTTAACGCAGCAGAGCTGCGGAGTATTTACTCGTTTGTTCCGTTGTCGACCCAGTAGGCGATTTTGCTAAATCGTCGTTCGTCTGTCCGCAAGCGGTCACGCCGCTCCTTACAGGAGCTGTACACCTTTCGCATTCTGAATACAGAACGCTCAAGGTCTTGCGAAAGCTTCGCTTTCTCACCTCGCTAGCCGGAATAAAACAAAAAAGCCCGCGAGGCGCGGAGCTTTTTGTAAAGATATATTATGTATGCCTTTTATATTACCAGTCTATTGATTAACTGTAATCGTATAGCCATTTGCGTTGCCTGTCACAGGGACGATAGTATCAGCCGAGCTATAGATCGCCTCTGAAGCGACGGAAGCCGTCACGTTTTCAATGGTCGAAGAATTCGTAAGTCCTGTCACGTCGACCTTGACGGTATAAGGGAGCGTCGTGTTGACTGGTATCGTGGCCCCGAGCGTTCCGTCAGGGATGTTCCCAAAGTTCGCCTGTCCATTGACGATAGAGGTAGACATGATCGGTGTGGCGCCTCGATAGAGATATGCAGCGCTCACTGCGCCGCCCGTCGATCCGGCGGTGTTGATGTTGACGGTCAAACTGTGCAAGTGCATATTGTCGCCTTGTGCGTTGACATCGAATACCAAGACAGGAAGGCCGAGATAGAGGCCGGCGCTTGTGTTCGTGACCGCAACTGTCTGTGTGAGCGGGCTCACCGCATCGAGAGACAGGCTAGCTGAATCTGATTGCGTGCTTCCGCTGCCCACTTGAACCGTGATCGAGCTTGCTGTGCTCAAACCTGCGCTGTCAGTGACGGTGAACGTCGCGGTATAAGTGCCAGCTGAATAATATGAGTGACTGAACGTCGTCGTCTGGTTGATCGCCATAGATGCAGCCACCGGGACTGCTTGGCTATCGCCCCAGTTCACCGAATAGTTGAGGTAACTGTTTTGTGGATCAGATGCATTGATCGTCCATGTGCCGACTTGGCCGGTCGACAAAGCGGTCGGACCGCCGATGCCGCTAATGACAGGCGACTGGCTAATCGGATTCGCTATGGATGAGCTGACAGTGAGGCTCAGGGCCGAGCTGCGCTCGTTCGAGCCGTTGACGTTATATACGCTCACAGAATATGTGCCAGGGGTGAGGCTGGTCGGGACAAAGAATGACAGGGAGTTGCCGCCCGAAGATACGGTGCTCGGCGCTATCGATAAGTCAGTGCCGTTAGATCCGAACTGATACGAGCCGATATGGACCTCGGTCGGACTAGAGAAATTGCCCCCATAAAGAGTGACGAGCCCTCCTGCAGAAACTGCTGTAGGGCTAATGGTTGTGAGAGTAGGGGAATACTGATTTGGCGTATTAGTACCCTGATAGCACCATGCGTAATCGCCCGTCGAGCATGACGGGTTCGTCGGATTGCTCGTCGAAGTTGTCGGCGTGCAGATATATCCGGCAGGTCAAACTGTAGTCGTCGGAGGAATGATAGGCGTGCAGACATACCCAGCCGGGCATTGTGTGGAAGTCGTCGTGACTGGAGCTGTTTGACATCCATAGAGACTGTTCAATTCTGTGCGGGTCGATGCTCCGACGTAGCCGGTGCCGTATGAGAGGCCGTTCGGCGTCAAGACCTGCGCAGCGTACTTTTCTTGGAAGCCGGTCACTGCAGAAGCGACAGCGTCATTGTAAGTCGTTATCGGAGTGCCAGCATTCCATAAGCCGGCATTCGACAGCACTGTAGCCAGTGCCGATGCATCGGCTGCAGTGATAGATCTGCCTTCGCCGAGATTTTTGGTAAAAGTGTAGCAGAAACCAGGAGGGGTCTGTGCTTGCGCACTAGCAGGGATCGCGAGCTGTGCCGCGAAAGCAAAAACAGCCAACGAAGCCGTCAAAGAAATCAATAATTTTTTCATAGTTAAGAAATGTTAATTCTAATAAGGACGATACCATTCATGATTGTATGCCTATGTGCCCATTCGTCAATAATACTTATCCATTTGAAATAAAGTTGCGTGCCAACATTTTGCCGATGCTGTCAAAATTTTCCTCGGAAATTGGCCGCATCTGGTATACTCTGTATATGAATATCCTCATCATCTCACCAGGCAAGAAGCATTCGCCCGAAATGGCTGCTTTGATCGGCGAATATGAAAAGCGGCTCGGCGGCAGATTCGACGTGTCCTGGAAGTTCATTCCTGCGGGCGACATCAAAGACGAGTGCGCGGCGATCTTGAAAGCTCTCCAGCCGGACGATTTCGTCATTCTCCTCGACGAAAAGGGGAGCGCCGTGACCTCGGTCCAATTCTCAAAGATGCTGGAGCCGTCGGCCGTGAGCAGTTCAAAGAGGATCGTATTCGTGATAGGCGGCGCATATGGCGTCGACGACAGCGTGCGCAGCCGGGCAAGGAAGACAGTGTCGCTCTCCGCCATGACCTTGCCCCACATGATAGTCAGGCTACTCCTTGTGGAGCAGATATACCGCGCGTCCGAGATTATCCGCGGCGGAAAATATCATCACGCATAGACGGACGAACAGTGCCAAATCCATGGATGATCGCCGGCCGTTTTGACTTATCCATACCCATTCTTTATACTAGTCCCATGAATATAAAAAAAATCTTCACCTGGCTCGTCTTTGTCGTCATCATCGCCCTCATCGTCGTAGGCCTCGTCGCTGCAAATAAAAAGCATCCTGGCGCGTCGAGCGAAGTGGCGATACCGTTGCCCGCACCGATCACATCCGCCGATCACATCCGTGGCAATCCGAACGCCTCGGTCACCCTCGTCGAGTACGGCGATTTCGAATGCCCGGCATGCCAGGCATATTATCCGGTCGTCGAGCAGGTCTTTGCCACCGCTTCCTCCACGATGCGCATGGTCTTCCGCCATTTCCCCTTGCCCCAGCATGCAGACGCCATTCCTGCCGCCAAGGCCGCCGAAGCAGCCGGCGATCAGGGCAAGTTCTGGGAGATGTATGCGCTCCTTTACCCGAACGGAAAGGATTGGGACACCTTGTCCGATCCGACGAGCGTCTTTGACGGCTATGCCCAAAAGCTCGGACTCAACATGGCGCAGTTCGCCGCTGATATGAATTCGACGACGACCGCGCAGACGATCACCGACAGCGTCAACTCTGGGAATGCTGCCGGTATAGACGCCACGCCAACGTTCTTCCTGAACGGCTATCGCATCGAAAACCCAGAATCATATGCAGAATTTATCACGGATATTCAAAATGCCGCCAGCTCGACCACACCATAAGTGGCTCGTGCCGCTCCTCGCGGTCCTTGCCCTCTGCGGTTTTGCCGATGCCACGTATCTCACCATCGAGCATTTCGCCAACGCCGTGCCGCCGTGCACCCTGCACGGCTGCGAAACGGTTCTGACGAGCGTCTACTCGACATTTTTTGGCGTGCCGATCGCGCTCCTCGGCGCGCTCTTCTATTTTGCGCTTCTCGTCATGTATTTTTTATATTTTGAAGCCCGCGACGTCCGTGCCCTCAACGCCGCCCTCCATTTTTCCGTTTTTGGCGTTCTCTTCGATATCTGGTTCATCTCGGCGCAGGCCTTCATCATTCACGCATGGTGCCAATATTGCCTTTTGTCAGCGGCCATCTCCATGGCGATCTTTTTCTTGTCCTATTGGTCGCTGTTCGGCAGCCCGAGGATTAGACTGGAGGAGTAAGAATAAGTTGATAGAAAAAATAGAGTTGGTATCAATATGTTACAAATTACGGCCAGCCAGGGCTCGCCTCTTTGAAAGGAGCAGGTAAATTGTGGAAAGGGCTAGCGGAAATTTATTTCGCTGGCTTTTTTCCTTATATCATTAAAAAGATCAAGCTCCAAAGGGCATATCTTTATTGCCAGACGCTTGGCTATCAGCTTTGCCGGGGTCACTGTATATGCGCCAGAACGACCTGACGAATAATTTCCGTCACCCTATATTTTGAGCCATAGACGGAAAAATTTCGTCACCCACCTTTAAAAAAACATACCCATACCCATACGCCAAGCCACATTCGAGTTCACATTCATGTCTATATCCATAGACGTGCTCCTATATTTTCGAGCCACTTTAACCTTTTATTTCAAGAGTGTCGTCTGATAATTGAAAAATAGCAGCGGAAACAATGTCGGTAAGTTCAACAAGTAAGTGCAACACTCCATGCTTCTAATGGAGACTGCCAATTGAGCCGTTTTCTCGGTCTCGAATTGATTTCATTCTCGACAAAACGTATCGTCTCATCGGGTATCATATCG